>ERZ501011.8-NODE-8-length-68591-cov-7.771872_pt1 | contig 68591 bp, 63 predicted proteins | sample MGYA00248833_ERZ501011 | MGnify/ENA primary metagenome ERZ501011 (study PRJEB25958, sample SAMN03398530) | human skin metagenome | study: EMG produced TPA metagenomics assembly of the Human Skin Microbiome Metagenome (human skin metagenome) data set. | reverse complement strand
GCGTCGCGGATCGTCGAATGTGCCGGAGGAGCAACCGCTTCCGGCTCGGGGCTGATCCAGATCCGGGTTGCGGTCATCGCCCAGATCAGGGACGCAGGGGCGGGAAATACGACTCGGCACCCAGTGCGCGAACGTCGTCGAGCCATCCCGAACCGTAGGCCTCGACGGTCCGCACCGAATCCGGCTCCTCCAGATTCCAGGCCTGTCGTTTGTAGGTCCAGTTCGTTGGTTGCAGACGGTGCGCCGCGCGCCAGTGATCGATCGACGCTCCGTGGTCGCCCTGCCGGTGAAAGTACTCACCGAGCTCGAAATGGGCAGCGGCCAGCGATTCGTTCGCGGACCGCGGCTGTGATCGCTCGATGACCTGATCGGGATCGAGGACATAGCGACTGGTGGCACCGTGTGCTGCCCAGTCACGGACCATGGCCGGGTAGAGCGCGTAATCGATCCTCATCTTGGCGATCTCCGACCTGACCGCGCGGTGGTCCGCAGGCATCTCGTCGAGCGATTGTGCGGCGACCTCGGAACTCTCGTGCGGATTCTCGAGCCAGGCCGGCTCAGCCGGTCGGACGATCACCCCCTGCTCGTCGACCCACATCGCGTTGGGGACGTTGGTGACACCGAAACGAGCTCCCAGGATGTGGGTCCGGTCGATCAGTGCCGGGTGTGACGGAGCGGCCTTCTCGATCCACGGACGCGCTGCCTCGGCGCCGCCGGTGTCGAGGGCAACCGTCACCACCTCGACTCCGGACGGATGCAGTTCGTCACGGAGCTCCCGCCACAGGCGCAGGTCTTCCCGACACCCACACCACGATGCCCACGCCACCAGGACGGTCTTCTGGCCCAGCAGGGAGTCAAGTCGAAAGAGGGTCCCGTTGAGTTGCGGCAGTTCCAATTCCGGAGCCACCGCCGTCGTAAGCGACCGGCCCGTGATCGTCGATTCCGGGCCCAGTGCCCATACATCAACCCGTTCGTCCTTCACCAGACCCATCCCGAGCCGCTCGGCGATGGAAACGATGTCCACATCGGCCGAGTCGCCATCACTCGAGTTGAGCAGGGGCACACACACTTCACCTTTGCAGGCGCCCTGGGGCTTGAGCGCCCAGCCGGTGCCCTGCAGAAACATGTCGGCGTCGATGTCCAGAGAAGTCAGGATCATCGCCCGGCCTCCACGGTCGTGTCTGTGATCCCCATGAGTTGTTGCATCCGCTCGGGATCGACGCCGATCCGGTGCGACAAGGAGAGGGCATCCCAATACTCCCGCCAGTTGACGATGAGTCCATCGTCATCGATCTCGAAGATCGCCAACAGCGGGTTGTGCACGCGAACGTTGTTGTGCAGCATCGTGACATGGTCGATCCGCTCGGTGATGACGTAGCGGTCGTCCGACACGACCGTAAGGACCTCGCACACGCAGTCCTTGTAGTCGTCGGCTTGACGGGCGAGCTCCCCGGCGATGGCATCACGCCCCTGGATCGCCTGCCGCGCAGGCACGCCGACCTGATACCAGGCATCCTCGCGGAACAACGCGGTCACCCGTTCCAGATTCGGCCGGAAGTCGCCCAGGTCGAGGATGCGCAGGACCTCGCGAACCGGCGCCTCTTGCTTCGAACCCATGTGGTCCCTCTCTCTCCATCGCTTGCATGTGATCACGGTCATATCATGTATATCACTGTCAGAAATGATCTGGTGTGAACCGGACCGTCATCGACGGTGGCCTCGATTCCGCACTGATGAGCCGTAATAGAGCGCCAAAACGCTTGCATCAGGAATTCAGCATGTCAGAATCGAGACTCACCGTCGTTTGAAGCGACCCTCGGCGAGCAACGTAGAGGCCGTCGGCCTGGATCAAGGGCGTACGTCGACAGCCGAACGGTCGAGGAAGTCCGCCAGGCCGGCAGAGAAGACGTCATTGTCGTCTCCTGCGACCATGTGGCCCGCCTCGCGGACGTCGACCACCTCGAGATGCGGGATCAGAACCCGCATCTCTGCGACTCCCGCGTCGGAGACGACGTCCGACATCCGTCCCCGGACGAGCAGGAACGGGCAGGTGACGTCTCGGGCGGCGGCTCGCGAACGCTCATAGACAACTTGGCTGTTCGGGTGCTCGGGACTGTCGGCAGAGTCTTCGACATCGAGACTGCGAGGGTCCCAGTGCCAATGCCACCGCTCCCCTCGTAGCCTCAGGTTCTTCTTCAGGCCCTCGAGACTGCCGGACCGGCGGCGCCGCGGGTTGTACGCGGCGATCGCCTCCGATGCCTGCTCCAGGCTGTCGAAGCCGTCGGGCGCACTCCGCATGAAGTCACGGACCCGCGCACTACCGGACTCCTCGATCTTCGCGGCCACGTCGACCAGGACCAGCGCCTGCGCGAGTCCCCTGTTCTCACCGGCTGCGATCAGCGAGACAATGCCCCCCAGAGACGCTCCCACCAGCGACAACGGTTGTCCGGGTTCGCGGCGACGAATCTCGGATGTCAGGGACATCAGGTCATCGAGGTGCCCCGACAGACCATAATTGCCGTCGGGCGCCCAATCGCTGTCGCCGTGACCCCGGAGATCCACGGCGTAGGTCGTCCATCCCAGAATCGCAAGTCGTTCGCCGGCCGTACGCCAGGAATGCCGAGTCTGCCCGCCGCCGTGCAACAGCACGACGACGCCGCGGGAATCACCACCGGCCCACCGGTCGGCGGCCAACTCGAGTCCTCCGCCGGGAAGTGTCACCCGGTCGTGCGAGACCTTGTCGGTAGCCATGGCACCCCCTTCATCTGGTGCGATCCGTCGTCGCCCGCATCGATCAAGCACCATCGTGCCAGCCGCAGCCGAGATTCGCACAACCATGGATTTTGTTGCACACGAACACGATACGATCCTACTGCCCTAGAGTCAGGAGAAACATGGCTGCCCTCGACCTGGTCCTCGTCGAACATTCCGGTTCCACGTGCACCGTCACACTGAATCGTCCCGAAGCACGTAACGCCCTGTCGCAGGACCTCAACCGGGAACTCATGGCCGCTGTTGCCGACGCGGACGACGACCCCGGCGTGGCGGTCATCCTGCTCACCGGCGCGGGCGGTTCGTTCTGCGCCGGCATGGATCTCAAAGAGCTGTCCGCCAGGGGTTTCTCCGGGAGCGAGAAGACCGAGAACTGCATCGACCGCGTCGCCGTGTGCGCCACGCCGGTCATCGGCCTCGTAGACGGGCCGGCGGTCACGGGTGGATTCGAACTCGCGCTCGCATGCGACTTTCTCATCGCGTCGACCACCGCGCGGTTCGCCGACACCCACTCTCGCATCGGGATCGTCCCCGGCGGTGGGTTGACCGGCCGTCTTGCCGAAGCCGTCGGAGTTCGGCGAGCCCGGCACCTCAGTGCCACCGGGCAGTATCTCGATTCCGCCACCGCCCTGGCCTGGGGACTGGTGAACCAGGTGGTCGAGCCGACCGCATTGCACGACCGCGGACTGGCCGTCGCCGAAGCCTTCACCGCAGCCGATTCGGCCACACTGCAACAGATCTGGTCGCTCTACGACGGGCTGTCCGACGACGGGATCGTCGAGGCCCTCACCCGGGAGGCCGAGACCAACCGGGCCTGGACCGCCGAGGTGGCCGCCGTCGCCCAGTCGACGGCATCAGTCCTCGAGCACGGCCGTTCGCAGACAGCACACGACGGGCGCTGACGACTCTCGGGTCAGCGCCCGCGTGGGCTGTCGTGCAGTACCGTCGGTCACACGACCTGGTTGTCGGACTCTCTGTCCCGTTGCCCGACAAGGACTACATGCTGGTGGGGCCCCCGGGAACTTCAGGAGCGACCCGGCATCGCCACGCAGTTGCTGGCCTGTGACATAACGGGATTCGTCGGACGCGAAGAAGAGCACGGCATTGGAGATGTCCACGGTGTCCACATACGGGATGGGCATTGCCTGGAACGTCGCGAAGGCGGGCTCGACCTCTTCGCGCGTCGGATGTTCCAGATCCGGGCGGAACACCGAATACAGACCATCGTTGTGCAACAGATGAGTGTCGACGTTGGTCGGATGGATGACGTTCACGCGGATGAACTCCGAGGCCAAGTGCAGTGCGAGCTGCTCGGAATAACCGACCAGGGTCTTCTTGGACCACCCGTACCCGGCCGAGCCGGGCCCCATCGCCGGATTGTCCGTCGTGTTCGGCAACATCGCCGCCGTCGATCCGGTGATCACGACCGATGCATACGAGCCCAGGTGCGGCATCGACACCGCGACAGTGTTCATCACACCGACGAGGTCGACGTCGACGGCATCGACGAAATCTGACGCGTGCGGGTCACCCATGGCCATCGGCAGTATTCCGGCGTTGGCGACCACGATGTCGAGATGGCCGAGCGAAGCCAGTCCCTCGTCGAGCGCCGACTTCAGTTGAGCGCGGTTGCGCACGTCGGCCTTGACGGGCACGATTCGACGGTCGAGTTTCTCTCAGACCGCGGTGAGGACGACCTGTTCACCCAAGCTGTTGACCCAGAGCCTCTTCGGTGCCGGCTGGACCGCTGACCGTGTGGGCCGAATCTGATGAGGCCCGACCGGACCGACTACTGGCGGAGGCGTTCGCTCTGGTACGCAACGGCTTCACGAGCGCCTGATCCCGCGCCCGCCGAGCGGCCTCCTCGTGGGCACGTCAATCCCACATCAGTCCGCCGTCGATCAGCAGGGTGTGTCCGGTGACGAACCCCGCCTCGTCCGACAAGAGATAGGCGACCGCCGCCGCAACCTCTTCGGGCTTGCCCATGCGACCCACCGGAATGAGATCGGCCCACTTCTCCTGCTGGTCGGCGCCGAAGGCGATGATCCCTTCGGTCAGGATCGTGCCGGGACCGACCGCGTTCACCTGGATGTTCCGACGCGCGTACTGCAGCGCGGCGTTCTTGGTGAGTCCGACGACGCCGTGCTTGGCGGCGGTGTAGGCAGCCATACCAGGAGCATTCTTGGCGCCCGCGTTCGATGCCATGTTGACGATCTTGCCGTGCCCGGCGCCGACCATGTGAGCGAGTTCGCCACGCATGCACAGGAACGTGCCTCGGAGGTCGACGCCCATCACCGAATCCCACTCGGCGATCGACAACTCGTGCAGATCACCGGGAGTGTGCGCTATCCCCGCATTGTTCACCGCGAGATCGAGTCCCCCGAGGTATTCGACGGATCGCGAGATCAACGCCTCGACGCTGTCGGCATCGGAGACATCCGCCTGGATGAACGTCGCCTTCCCCCCGGCCGCGCGGATGCTGTCCACGGTCGTGGCACCACCTTCGTCACTGATGTCCGAGACCACCACGTTCGCACCGTCTTTCGCGAGGCGAAGTGCGATCGCGCGTCCCAGACCGGACCCCGCTCCGGTGACCAGGGCACCGGAATTCTCCAATGTCATCAGTTATCTCCTCGCTCGACTTCGCCGGCACCGGTCACGACCGACCGGATGGCAACCGGACGAACAGTGCTCGTGCCTCGGCGCACACTACGTCCCCGTCGAGCAGCGCGCCGCGCACGAAGGTCTTGCGCCCCTCGATGCTGTCGATGGTCGCGGTCACCCGGAGTTCACGGCAGACGGGGGTGGCGCTGCGATAATCGACTTTGAGGAACGCGGTACGCGAGTCCGGCTGTCCCTTGCGACTCACGAACATTCCCAGGACATCGTCGAACAGGAGGGTGATCACTCCGCCGTGGACCGTGTCGGTGCTGCCCATGTGGGCGAAACCGAACGTCACCGAACCGAGCATGGAGTCGTCGGAGGTGTCGGTCGACTCATAGGGCACGAGGATCGGGTGCCCGAGGCCCTGCATGCCCAGTTCTCTGGCCGTGCGCTGCCCTTCGGCCACCTCGAAGTGCCGGAGCCGATCGGTCAGATCCTCGATCGCCGCGGTCATCTCCGCTGCCGCCTCGTGCGGTGGGGCCACCAGACACAAAGTCGCCTGTAGGTCTCGAAAGGCTTCGATCATGCCCACGAATGCGTCGATGTCGTGGGCCTGTACGTGGGTCATGATTCGGACTCCTTACGCCGGGAACGCGTGCCGCTGCACGAGCCCTTCGCTCAGCACGCTGAGGTCGGTCTGGAAATCGGTGAAACTGCGGCTGGTCGGTTCGATGGTGATCCACGTGACGCCGGCATCTTCGTACGCGGCCAGTTCGGGCCCGACGGCGGCTACGAAAGCTGCGGCTCCGTCCCTGCGCAGCACTTCTTTCTCGAAAGGCACGAACGAGACATCGACGTCGGGTTTTCCTGCTGATGCTCGGAACCTGTTCAGTTCGCCGATCTGCGTGCGAAGGGCCCCGATGTCCTCCAGGGGTGGCGTCCTCGTGATCGCGGCCGTCGACGCCTGCTGTGCGATCGGCATCCAGCCGTCGGCCTTGTCGATCACCCGTCGCCGAGCGGCGCGGCTGTTTCCCCCGATCCAGATCGGCGGACCACCGTCGGTTTGTGGTAGTGGCAGGGCGATGTGTCCCGCCGCGCCGTACGCCGGACCCTCGTGCTCCTCACCACGCCAGGTCGCCCGCATGGCATCGATGGCCTCGTCGAAGAGCTTGCCCCGGCCGCTGAAGTCGGCCCGGAGCGCGTCGAACTCGGTCTCGAGGTAACCGGCACCGAGTCCCAGTGTGACCCGCCCGCCCGATAAAAGGTCCAGACTGGCAACGGCTTTGGCGCCGAGATACGGGCTGCGATATCCGACGACCATCGCGTAGGTGAGCAGACGGATACGGCTGGTCGCCTCGGCGGCCACCGCCAACGACACGAACGGGTCGAACGCGTGATGACCACCTCGAGCCAGCCACTCACGGTCGGGGTAGGGGTGCTCGCTCATCGAGAAGCCGTCGAATCCGGCCTCCTCGCAGCACTTGGCCACCTCTCCGAGGCTGCCGTCTCCGATCCACTCGCGATAGTGTTTTACCGCCCGCATGGGGAACATCAGGTTGAACTTCAACGCCATCTCACACCCTCCGCCATGTCACACCTTCATCTGAAGAGTTCCCGTGCGACCACCAAGCGCTGGACCTCGGTGGCGCCTTCCCCGAGACGCTTCACTCGCAGGTCACGAAACCACCGCTCGAGTGGCAACTCATCGGAGAGCCCGAGCGCACCATGAACCTGGATGCAGGTGTCGATGACCTTGTAGGCCGCCTCCGTGCCGTACATCTTGGCGATGGAGGCGTCGACCTTGACGTCTCGGCCCAGATCGGCATTCCACGCCGCCTGATACATCAGCAACCGGGCAGCACGCAGTTCCACCTCGGCGTCGACGAGCATCCAGGCGACTCCCTGCTTGTCGGACAACCTGCCACCGAAGACCTCTCGGCCCTTGGCCCACCGACACGCCGAGTTCAGTGCTTCCTGCGCGATTCCGATCGGGCCGGCGGCGTACAGGATTCGGCTGTAGACGAGGAAGTCGCTGGCGAGTGCGAACCCACCACCCTCGGCACCGATGCGATTCGCCGCGGGCACCCGCACGTTGTCGAAGTGGAGTTCGTAAGGCGCGAACGACGCCATCACCCCTATCCGGTTGAACGTCAGCCCAGGGGTGCCCCTCTCCACGATGAAACACGAGATCCCGGCACGGCCTTCGCCGGTCCGTGCGTACACCACTCCCCAGTCCGCCCCCTCGGCATGGGAGGTCCACATCTTGCTGCCGTCGAGAACGTACTCATCACCGTCGCGGACCGCTCGAAGGGTGATCGCGCGGGCCGGGTCGGACCCACCTGACGCCTCGCTGATGGCGGTGTAGGCCTTGGTCATCCGGCCGTCGAGGATCGGCTGTGCGAATCTCTGGAACTGCTCGGGCGACGCCTTGAACATGATATTGGGAGGATTGCCGCCGAAGGCGCCGAGCGCTGGGAAGAACGCTCCCATACGGCATTTGGACGCCTCCTCGGCCACCACCACCTGACCGAGCACGCTGAGGCCGGCGCCGCCATACATCTCTGGAGTCTGCAGAGCCCACAGCCCCAGACGACGAGCTTTGTCCTGCAGCGGGATCAGCTGATCTCGCGAAAGCCCGGCGGTGTCATGGGGAAGCGTTGCCTCGAGAGGATGAACCTCGCGCTGCATGAACCGGCGAACCGTCTCACGAAGCATCCGCAACTCGTCGGGCAGTTCCCAGGATCCGAGCGGCGGACCTCCGGCCCCGGTCTCGGTTTCGATTTCCACAGTCACGGATGGCCTCAGACCTTCTGACCGAAACGGTGGTCCTTGGCGCTTTGCAGTTGAGGCACGTGGTTGGCGTCGTACTGCTCAATCCATTCTGCAGGAAGCTTGCCCCACGCCTCACCGATCTTGATCCGCTGCGCCTCGCTGAACACCTCGGAGGCGACCACGTCGCCGACGAAGATGGTGCTCTCCTGCACGTCGAGCGAGCCGATCACCCGGCATTCGACGTAGCTGTGGGCATCGAGGAGGATCGGTGCGCCCGTGACACCTTCTTTGGTCCGGAGTTTGCCGATCTTGTCGCCGTCCCGACCCGAGCTTCCGCCCAGGGTCATCAGGATCTCTATCGAAGCATCGACTTCGTCGTCACCGGCGCTGAGCATATGCATCGCAAAAACGCCGGAACTCAGCAGCATGTCATGCGTCATGTTGTACTTGGTCAGACTCACGGTCGCCCGCGGAGCATCCGGGATGATACTGGCGGCGCCGGCTGACAGCGACATCAGGCCGTTGGCGAAGCCCCCATCGATGGTGGTGATGGCGACTGGGAACGGCCGGAGTCCGCTGAGAACTTTGTTCGCAGCATCGGTGTCTACGGTCATGACTTTCCTTTGTTCGATTCGGGGAAGGACTACCTGTTCGCCGGCGCCGGGACGTCGATGACGACCGCACCGGCCTGACCACCACCCGCGCACATCGCGGCGACGCCGTAACCGCCTCCGCGACGGCGCAGTTCGTTGATGAGCGAGAGAATCATCCGCGCACCCGACGCCGCCACCGGATGACCGATGGAACACCCGCTGCCCAGAACGTTGACGATGTCGGCGCTGATACCGAGCTTCTTGCACGCCGCGACGGGGACGGCCGCGAATGCCTCGTTGATCTCCCACAGCGCGACGTCCGCCACGCCGATTCCGGCGCGGTCCAAGACCTTCGGGATGACGTCGAGCACGGCGAGACCGGTGTGGGCCGGATCGATACCCGTTGCCGCCCAGGCCTTCACCGAGGCCAGCACCTCCAGGCCCTCGTCGGCCGCGAGGTCGGAGCCGACCACCAGGACAGCGGCTGCGGCGTCGTTGATCCCGCTCGAGTTCCCCGCGGTGATGGAGAAGCCCTCGATCTCGGGGTGAAGTGGTTTGAGACCGGCCAGCCGCTCTGCGGTGGTGTCACGACGGGGATGCTCGTCCGTGGCGAACTCGACGAACGTCCCGTCCTGCTGCCGTGCCGACACCGGAACGATCTCGTCGACGAAAGCGCCCGAATCGATCGCCGCGATGGCACGCTCATGCGACCGCAACGCCCACGCATCCATCTCCTCACGGGTCAGGTCGAGTTCGGCGGCGGTGTTCCAGCCGACCGTGATCGACATGTCCATGTTCGGCGCCTCGGCGCTGTCCGGGTGGGTCGGCGGCATCCATTTCTGGGTGAACTCGTCCACGGTGCCGGGGGTCCGGAAGGACTGCATCGGACTGGTGGAGATGGACTGGGTGCCCCCTGCGATGATCGCCCGCTCTGCACCGGAGATGACCTGTGCTGCGGCGTTTCCCACCGCGGTCAGGCTTCCCGCGCAGTGCCGGTTGACGGCCTGCCCGGGGACCCGGGTCATTCCGGTGACCACTGCCGCGTGCCGCGCGACATCACCTCCGCCGTAGTTCGATTCGGCGAGGATGATGTCGTCGATCTGCGTGGGGGCCAGGCCTGATCGTTTCTGGACCTCTGCGACAACCACCTCGGCGAGTTCCATCGCCGTGGTGTCACGCAGGGTCCCTTTGAACGACGTGCCGACGGGCGTGCGTGCTCCGGCGACGATGACGGCTTCGATTGTTGACATGGCTGAATCTTTCGTTCGGTGTGCGCGGCCTCAGCCGAGCGTGAAGGGGTCGCGAGTGGCGCCGCTGAGTTCTACCCAGACGGCCTTGGTCTCGGTGAAGTCCGCGACGGCGTCGATACCGTTCTCACGGCCGATACCGCTCGCGCCGACTCCGCCGAACGGTACGTGCGGAGCGACCGTGCGATACGCGTTGATCCAGATCGTGCCCGCTCGCAGTTTGGCCGCCACCCGATGGGCGCGGTGCACGTCTTTGGTCCAGACCGAGCCGGCCAGACCGAATTCCGTGGAGTTGGCCGACGCGATCGCCTCGGCCTCGTCGGCGAATGTCGACACCGTCAGGACCGGTCCGAAGATCTCCTCGGAGACGGCTCGCATGTCCGCGGTGACGCCGGTCAGGACCGTCGGCTTCACGAAATAGCCACCCAGTTCCCCGGCCGGCACCCCGCCGTAGGCGATGGTGGCGCCCTCTTCGCGTGCAGCAGCGAAGTGCGACAGCACTTTTTGGTACTGCGGCTCGTTGGAGACCGGGCCCATCTCGGTCCGGGGATCCTTCGGGTCGCCCAGGATGATGGTCGAGGCGCGTGCGACGACCTTTGCGATCAGGTCGTCGGCGACGCTCTCGTGCACCAGCAACCGCGACCCGGCCAGGCAGGTCTGTCCGGTCGCGGCGAAGATGCCCGAGATCACCCCGTTGGACGCGGCGTCGAGATCCGCGTCGGGAAACACGACCTGAGCCGACTTCCCACCGAGCTCCAGGGTGAACCGGGTCATGTTCGCCACGGCGGCCTGACCGACGCGGATCCCGGTACCGGTGGAACCGGTGAACGCTATCTTGTCCACACCGGGATGGGAAGCCAGCGCGGCCCCGGTCTCGGGACCCCAACCGGTGACGACGTTGACGACGCCGGGCGGGAAACCGGCTTCCGCGAACAGCTTCGCGAACGCCAGCGTGGACGCGGGGGTGTGGTCGCTGGGCTTGATCACGAACGTGCACCCCGCGGCCAGTCCCGCCGCCAGCTTCCACGCCAGCAACAGCAGCGGGGAGTTCCACGGCGTGATCGCCCCGACCACACCGACCGGCTCATGGGTGGTGTACACGAGGAAGTTCGGCTTGTCGGTGGGGATGACGCTGCCTTCGAGCTTGTCCGCCATACCCGCGTAGTAGTAGAAGTACTCGGGGAGTCCGCGCATCTGCCCGGACATCTCGCGCAGGAGCTTACCGCCGTCGCGCACCTCCAGCTCGGCCAGTTCGTCGGCGTCGCGGGTGATGAGCTCGGCGAGTCGCCAGAGCAGCTTGCCACGAGCTGTGGCGGTCAGCTCGCCCCACGGGCCCGACAGCGCATCACGAGCGGCCTGCACCGCACGGTCGATGTCGACGGCTCCGGCGTCGGGCACCCGAATCCAGGGCCGGCCGGTGAACGGGTCGATGCTCTCGTAAGTCTTGCCGGACTCGGCCGTGACCTCCTCGCCTCCGATGAGCAATGGAACGGTCGCGATCTGTTCGGTGAGTTGGTCAGTGGTCACTTGCACTCCTAAACGAACCTGTCGGGTGTCAGCGGAATCGGGGCTCACGCCTGTTCTTCCGTGAGTCGCTGCGTCCCGATCCCGGGTTGCCGATCTGCGTGTACGACAGGCCGGTGCGAAGCGCGGTGGTCGGGGTCATGTCAAGGGACTCCCAGATCGCCCGAACCGTTCCCTGGATGGCTTCCGGTCGCCGGCCGGCAATTTCGGATGCCAGCTGTTGCGCGCGTTCGCGGAGGGAGTCGCGTGTGGTGATCTCACTGACGAGTCCGGTCCGCAGCGCGGTCTGGGCGGTGATCCGCTCGTCGCTTCCGACCAGGGCCCAGCGCAAGACGTCGCCCAGCGGAACACCGCGGGACAGCATGCCCATCGGCTCCAGCGCGGACACGATCCCGGCATTGGCATGGGGATCGAAGAAGTTGGTGTCCTCGCTGCAGATGACGATGTCGGACTGATTGACGAGATACATCGCTCCACCGGCAACCATCCCGTGCAGGGCGCAGACCACCGGCTTCCACACCCGGTGGTGCTTGGGCCCCAGCAGCACGCCGGGATCCTCCTGGTTGAACCGGTTGACATGAGTCCACCACGGGCCTTCGCCGACGTCGACGCCGGTACAGAAGGCCCGGTCGCCGTTTGCCTGTAGCACCGCGACATGGATGTCGTCGTCATCGCGGACACGCCCCCAGATCTCGGCGATCTCGCCGGTCATCACCTCGTTGAAGCAGTTGAGCCGGTCCGGACGATTGAGCGTGATCGTCGCGACATGGTCGTCGATCTCGAATTCCACGGTGCTATAGCTGTTCTCAGACGTCATGGTGGACACCGTTCTGCACCGGGGACGCGAGGAGTTCCTCACGTAGCTGCGACTTGTTGATCTTGCCGAGGGAATTGCGTGGGATCTGAGCGATCACTTCGATCTGTTCCGGGTATCTGCGTTTGTTCAGGGTGGTCGTCGCCAGGTACTCGTGCAGCGATCCGAGGTCGGGTGGTGCGCTCGAGTCGGACGGGACCACGACGGCACACACACGCTCGCCCGTTTCCTCATCGGGCATACCGATCACCGAGAGGTCGGCGATCGCAGGATGGTCGATCAGGGCCTCCTCGACCTCGCGTGCGGAGATGTTCTCCATCTTGCGGATGATGATGTCTTTGATCCGTCCCGTCACCGCGAGACGGCCCGCCGCGTTCAGGAATCCGAGATCCCCCGTGCGGAAGTACCCCTGCTCGTCGAGCGCGGACGCGTCCAGCGCCGAATCCACATAACCCTTGAAGAGTTGTGGCCCGAGTACTCGTATCTCCCCGACCTCACCGGTCGGCAACCCCGATCCGTCCGGCCCGACGATCCGTACCCGGCCGCCCGAGCCCGGCGTGCCCTCGAAACGCGCGTGTTCGTCGGCGGTGTCGTCGGGGCTCCCCCAGGTGAGGTACGGGCATTCGGTCATCCCGTAGCCGGAGATGATGCCGACGCCCCCCAGATGTTCCGCCGCGGCCCGGCTGAGGTCGACCGGCCGGCCCGAGCCGCCTCCCAGAGTTGCCCGCGCGTTCGGGAACAGCGGCGCGGTACCGCGTTCGTGCGCGATGCGCAGATACTCCGTGGTGAAGGGCAGGCCCGAACCGATGAGCGTCGCGCGCTCGGCTATCAACTGATCCGCATTGTGCTCGGGGACGAATGCCGACGCCGTGATGAGAGTGTGCCCGACCAACAGACTGCTCAGGACGTGGGCGATGCCGCCGACATGGGTGATCGGGATGTACGCCGCACAACGCTCATCGGCCGTGACCTGGACATTCGTGACGAATGTCTTTGCCGCGGAGATCAATCCGGAGTCCGAGTGCTTGACTCCCTTGGGCGCGGCGGTCGTTCCGGACGTGTAGAAGATCCAGCTCACCGCGTCATCGTCACGGTCTGTTCGGGTCGGCAGTTGCGTGGCGTCCCCGCTGATCCATTCGTCTGTCACGACCAGGATCCGAAGCCGCTCGTTTCGACCGGCGATCGCGGACGCCATCGCGGCGTGATCGAACCCGCGGAAGTTGTCGGGCACGATGAGAAGTGAGGCGCCGACCTGCTCGGTGATGAATGCGACCTCACTCTCCCGCAACATCGGGATGATGGGATTCTGCACCGCGCCGATCCGCGCCAGGGCCAACGACAGCGCCATCGCCTCGATGCTGGTCGGCAGTTGCCACGACACCACGTCGCCTGCCTGGACACCCTGCTCGTGGAGCGCGGCCGCGGTGGACTCGGCGAGGTCCACGAGGGCTGAGAAGGTGACCCGGCGGCCGTGCTCGTCAGTTGCGAACTCACGGTTCGGACTCAGGCGAGCACGTTCGATCAGGAGATCCCAGTAGTTGGCAGCCCCCGCGACACCGACGACCGGTGTGCGCTGCGGAGTGGTCACACCGGCCCCTGCGACGTCGAGACCGTATCCTGCGACGCCACCAGGGAACCGGCGACCTCGCGCTTGAGGATCTTGCCTGCGGGCCCGAGGGGGAGTTCGGACCAGAACTCGAAACGTCGCGGCTGTTTGTAACCCGCCAGTTCGGCGCGGCACAGCGCGGTCAGTTCGGTCCTGAGGGCATCCTCGTCGATCGTCCCCTTCGGAACCACGACCGCAACCGGCGTCTCGCCCCACTCCGGATCGGAGACTCCCACCACGGCGACCATGTCCACCGCCGGGTGGTGACCGATCACCCGTTCGATCTCGGCCGGGTAGACGTTGAATCCGCCCGAGATGATCATGTCGGTCTTGCGGCCGGTGACGTGCAGGTAACGCTCGGCGTCGAGGTACCCGAGGTCGCCCGACCACAACCCGGTGCGGCGGAACGTCTGCCTGGTCTGATCCGAGCGATTCCAATAGCCGACGGCATTGGCCTCGCTCACGATCACGATCTCGCCGACCTCACCGGTCGGTAGCTCATTGCCGTCCGCGTCGACGATCCGGATCGAGCACATCGGGGTCTCCTGGCCGCACGACGTCAGGATGCTCGTCTTGCCCGCCACCATGTCGCGATGGTCCTGGGGGGTGAGGATCGTCGCCTGGCCGCCGCATTCGGTCAGGCCGTAGCGCTGCTGCAGGTCACATCCGAGCAGATCCATCGCCCTTTTCGCGAGCCCGGGCGGCACCGGTGCCGAGCCGTAGCTGATGCGGCGCAGGCTCGACATGTCGCGGGCCGCACCCTCTTCCAGTATTCGCAGAGTGCGCTGCAGCATGGTGGGGATGAACGTGGTGAACGTGACGCCACTGCGCTCGATCTCGTCGATGACCGCCTCGGGATCGAATCGCTTGTGGATGATCATGGTCTGCCCCAGATACGTCCACGTCAGGGTGCGCACCATCCCGCCGGCGGTGAAGAAGGGTGTCGTCGCCAGGAAGATGTCGCTGCGGTTGGCCTCGGTCACCAGTGTGGTGTCGACGGCCTGCGCGAGCATGCCACGATGCGTGTTGATGACGCCCTTCGACCGGCCGGTGGTGCCGCTCGTGTACAAGATGAACTGGATGTCGTCCGGGCGCAACGACTTCGGTGTCGGATCGTGGGCGGCGGCCGCCCCCAGCGCCGCCTCGTACTCGTTCCCCACCGTGTCGCCACCGATCTCGAGGACCACCGCCAGGTCGCTCAACTCGGAACCGAAGCGGTCGACCTGATCGGTGTGGACCACCGCCGCGGTGGCACCGGAATCGTCACGCACGTGCGCCAGTTCGTCCGGTGCGAGCCGGATGTTCACCGGGACGGTGACCAGGCCCGCCTTCGCGAACGCGAAGGTGATCTCCGGCCACTCGATACAGTTGCGCGCGATGACGATCACCCGATCGCCCTTGCGGAGCCCGGCGGCCAACATGTGATTGGCCAGCCGGCGGGCCCGCTCGTCCACCTCGGCCCAGGTATGGGTCCGCCCTGATTCGACGATCGCGGGCTTGTTCGGGTATCGGCGCGCGTTGTTCTTCGAGATGTCACCTACAAGCACGTTGCCTCACAGGTACTTCGGCGCGAAGGACTGAGCCTCCGCGAGACTGGGATGGGGAAATGGAGATCCGACGGCGTCAGATCAGGAAGGCGAGAGTGTCGACTGGTCCCCCGGCACTGATCAAGTGGACAGTCTTGCCCGCGAGCTTGAGTCCATCGGGGTGCCGGCGGACCTTGTGGATGACCCTCCCAGCCCACACACGCTGGGTGTGACGATATTCGAACAGGGCGAAATTCGATCCCACCGTGACCGTGTCGTCGGTGGTGTCGAGGACCTCGGAATTGGTCAGCAGACGCCGCATCACCGACGGCGGGGTCTGCGAGTGTCGATTGCCGGTGTTCAACTGTGCTACTCGGCTTTTGATCCGGCGACGGTTGTCATAGATGTACGCCAGGTTGGTTGCCGGGTCGTCGTCGGGGTGCATCGGCACCCAGTACAGCGCGTCGTCGTCCCACAGCAATTCCCACTCCGAGTAGCGTGCCTCGTCGGCCAGCCTGGCCTCGAGGGACAGGAAACTCGCGATCTCCGGGGACGGCGCCGGCAGCGGCTGCAGTGCCGAAGACAGTACGTCGGTCTCGTCGAGTGTGCTCATCGGTTGATCTCCTGTCCCACGACATCTGCCCACTGACGGTAGAAACCGCGCTGAGGTGTCTCGGCGCTCTTGTCGCTGTTGACGATGCCGGTCTCGTCGGTCACATCGGTTTCCAGGCCACGTGACAACCGCAGCCATTCCGGATCCCTGGCCGCCAGTCCCGCTTGATTGCGCATTCCGATCTCGCCGTCGTCGGCGATCAGGAATCCGGCTGGGCCCATGGCGCCCTCGGACCGGCGGAGTGTACGCAGATTGAGTTCATCCTGTCCCGGGATCAGCGCCGCGGTGGTGTACGCGATCGTCTCGTCGGGGCCGATCGGCTCGACGTACATGACGTTCATCTCGGCGAGGAACAGGTTGGGCCAGATCAGGGTGTGCGGCGGTCCGACCACCAACGAATCGTGCGCCTTCTCCTCGCCGTACTTCTTCTCCAGCGCAGCAACGTACTTCGGTAATTTGGTCCGGGGTATCCGGCCGTACCAGATGAACTCCTCGTCCAGCTTTCGATACTCCGCCGAGTAGTCGATCTCGGAATGTCCGTCACCGATGTCGCGGACCACGACGTCGGTCTTGGATGGGATGTGCGAGACCTTCGCGGGTCGAATAGCGTCATAGACCGATGCGTGGGTGAACAATGCGTGATAGCCATCGACGTTGTTCTCCACCACCATCTTCCAGTTGGCGTGGTGCAGATGCTTCATCCAGTTGGCGCGCAGGTCGATCGTCCCGGTCGGCGACAGGTTGAGCAGGCGATCGAAGGCGGCGACGGCACCCCCGAGATGTTCGGTGAGCGATGGACCGTCGGCAGCCAGGGAAGCGAAGATGAACCCGCCGTAACTGTCCACCCTGGGCGCTTCGGCCATCCCGAGCTCGGACCGGACCGCGCGGAATGCCTCGCCGTAGCCCTCTTTCATCGGAACCGCGGTCAGCGAACCCGTGTTGCTGAAGGTCCAGCCGTGGTAGGGGCACCGAAAGGCGTTGGCGTTGCCCTTCTCGGCATTGCACAGCTTGTTCGCCCGGTGCGAGCACCGGTTGAGCAGCACCCGGATCTCTCCGTCCTTGCCGTGCGCGACGACGACCGGCTCGCTGCCGATCCGGCGGGTCAGGTAGTCACCGGGCTCACTGACCTCACTGTCATGGGCAACATAGACCCATCCGGTCCGGAAGATGGTGTCCATCTCGCGCTGGAAGATCTCCGGTGACGTGTAGACAGAACCGTGTACGCGATCGTCCTGGACGATCTTCGACACGTCGAAGTCGTCAGCCGTGCCGTGTTTCGACTCAGCGGTTGTCATCTGGGGCCTCCGTATCGGTGGTGTTCCTGGGCTGCGCGGCCGGGATCGCTACTCCGGCCAAGTTTCTGAAGCCGATGTCGACCACGTCACCGATCTGCGGCGAATCGGCCTGCCAGTCGACCGTTGTCATGATGAGGCGATGTCCGCCCGTGAGTTCGATGTCGACGATCGGATAGGGACCGGTCGTTGCAACCAATCCCGGTTCGAGGCGGTGCATGGTGGTCGACGAGTGCACGACCCCGGTCGGAACTGTTTCGGCCCAGTCGATCCGGCCGGATCCGCAACGGTCGCAGACGTGTTGTTCGAGATCGAGTGGGATCGCGCACCGAGCACAGAACGGGAGCACCAGGACGCCGCGCGCGGCCCCGGCGTAGAGGGGTTCCAACGGGTCACCCGCCACCGCCGGCGCAAGGCTGTCATCGAGCAGCCAGTCATCGACGACGGTCATGCTGCACGTTCCAGGACCAGCGCGGCGTGGTGATCCAGTCGACCACCGATCCCGCCGACGAGTGCTGTTGTCGCATCGGGTACCTGGCGCGCGTCGCCGTCGCCGCGGAGCTGAACGAGTGCCTCGGCCAGCGGGGTCATCCCCTGGAGATAGAACCCGGACAACTGCCCTCCGCCGGTGTTCGTCGGCAGGTTCCCTCCGCGCCCGGTGTGGCCTTCGCGGACGAACTGTCCCGCCGGGGCTCCACGGGTGAGCGCGTACTCTTCCAGCAGAATCAACGTGACGACCGAGAACGGATCGTAGAGCTGGACGGTGTCCACATCGTCGCGCGTCATGCCGGCGGCGTTCAGTGCATCGTCGACACAGCGCCTGCCCCCGCCGAACCAAGACTCGGCCCCGGCCCGCCGATGCCGGATCGGATGGTCGCGCCCGGTTCCGCGGATGTTCACCCGCACAGCGTGTCCGACCGCCGGGTCTGCGCTGACGATGACCGCGACCGCGCCATTGACCGGGCGTGCGCAATCGAGGCGCCGCAGCGGCTCGGAGATCATCGGGCTGTCGAAGTAACCCTGGGCATCGAGGGGGGCGCGGACCACCGCATCCGGGTTGTCCACCGCCCACGCACGCGCTGTGGTCGCCACCGCACAGAGATCTTCCGGTGTACCCGCGTTGACGTGCAACCACCGCTGTGTGAGAAGGGCGTAGGTCGGAACGGACCCGAGGACGCCGCCGGCGCGCTCCAGTCCCCGAGAACCGGAGTGGCCGCCGCTGTGTGCATAGGTCGAGCCGGCGGCCTTTCCGGCGACGAGCGGCGCGTCGGCGAAGACGCACATCACCACTCGCGCGCTGCCGCTCTCCACAGCGAACTGGGCACGCTGGATCATCGCGATCGTGGTGGCCCCCTTGATCTCCACATGCTCGAGCAGGCGGAGGCCGGAGAAACCACCCGAGGACGCGAATCCGACCCCGAGTCGGTCCGGGCGTACACCCTGCGACGAACCGACGAGCAATCCGTCGATGTCGGTGATCTCGATCCCCGCGTCTGCCAACGCATTCCGGCTCGCCTGACACGCCAGCTCGAGCGGACTGTCCCCCGGGCGCAAAGACATCGGGGTCATCCCCAGGCCCACGATCGACGCGCTCACGACGACCGTTCCGGCCGTGGCCCCAGTGAACGGTCACGACGCTCGTCCCGGTAATTTCCGACGCGCAGCCAATCCTCGCGATCGTCGGGCGTCGCCAGACACAGGCTCACGAGCTCCAAGGGCGACAAGAAGATGTGGTCGTCGCTCTCGAGGTCTTCGACGAGCAACCGGTCTCCGTTGCCGGTCGAATCCAGCGACAGGCGTACCGCCGCGAACTCGTTGATCAGGGATGCGAGTTCGCGACGCCGCACGCGGCGCTCGTCGCCACCGGATTCTGCACGTTCATGTGTGGTCATAGTCATCGACGACCCGTCTCGCCCAACCTTGCTCCGCTGAATTCTCGAAGAGTTGCTGCCAACTCGACAGAACCCACTTGCCCTTGCGGTCATCCCGCCTCATAGTCATATCGTATACCGGTGTCAGAAACAATCCCATGGATCGAAGACCAAACCGCTCTGAGTTCCATGTCGGCCCAGTTCAAGACACCACAGGCACATCCATCTAATGTGGACATAGTGGAAACCTCACCCGATCACGATGGAGGCCCGAGCATGACCGAGACAACGATTTCCACCCCTGCGGCCGACACCGGCGAGTACCGGAGCATCTGGACCTACCTCCGCGAACTGGAGTTCCGTCAGGGTTTCGTCGACATCGGCGGGATACGGACCCGATACGCCGAGGCCGGTTCCCCGGACAAACCGCACGCCATCCTGCTGCACGGCACCGGCGGCCACTGGGAGACCTTCGCGCCCAATCTCGGACCGCTGTCGGAACATTTCCACTGCGTGGCGATCGACATGGTCGGCAACGGCTTTTCCGAGAAGCCCGATTACGACTACGAGATCGCGGTCTATGTCGAACAGGTCCTCGGGGTGATGACGCACTTCAACATGGCGTCGGCGCACTTCATCGGCATGTCCCTGGGCGCGTGGGTGTCGGCCGCGGTCGCAACCGAACATCCCGACCGCGTCGACAAGGTCATCCTGATGTCGCCCGCCGGCCTGATCGCGACCGCGTCGAACATGGCACGCATCCGCGCCGAGCGCACCGAGGCCGTCAACAATCCCAGCTGGGAATCACTCCACAAGGTGTTCGCACACCTCATCGCCGATGAGGCCAACCGACTCCCCGACCTGATCGCACTGCGGCAGGCGATCTACCGCCGCGAGGACACCCGCACCACGATCGATCACCTGCTGATCCTGCAGGATGCCGAAACGCGCGACCGCAATCTCATCCCCGAGGAGAAATGGGCCACGATCGCCGCGCCCACGCTCGTCGTGGCCTCCGGCAAGGACGAGGGCGAGTACCAGAGCACTGCTCACATCGTCGCCGATCTGATCCCGCGTGCCGAGGTGTTCGAGATGCCCGCGGTCCGGCACTGGCCGCACTTCGAGGACCCGGCCGCGTTCAACCCGACCGCAGTGGAGTTCCTTCGCCGATGACGACGACTCTGGGCGACACCGACGTCGCCGACCTGGCACGCCGCCTCTACGAGGCGGAGAGGACACGGGTCCCCATCCGGCAGATCTCCCTCGAGCATCCGGAGATGACCATCGAGGACTCCTACGCGGTGCAGCGCGAGCTGATCCGGCTGAAGGTCGCCGACGGCGCGGTGTCGCGCGGCCGCAAGATCGGCCTCACGTCCAAGGTCATGCAGCGCGCGGTGTCCATCACCGAACCTGACTACGGCGTATTGCTCGACGACATGTTCTTCGACGACGGTGGCATCGTGCCGGCCCGTCGATTCATCCGGCCGCGCATCGAAGTCGAACTGGCGTTCATCCTCGGCGAATCCCTCTCCGGGCCCGGGATCACCCTCTATGACGTTCTCCGGGCAGCGGAGTACGTGACCCCGGCGCTGGAGATCCTCGACGCGCGTGTGCAGATGACGGACCCGGAGTCCGGCCACCGCCGGACCATCGTCGACACCATCAGCGACAACGCCGCAGATGCCGGGGTCGTCCTGGGCGGACGCGTGGTGACGCCCATGGACGTCGACCTGCGCTGGGTTTCGGCTCTTCTCCTACGGAACGGCTCGATCGAGGACTCCGGGGTCGCCGCATCGGTGCTCGGCCATCCGGCAAACGGTGTCGCGTGGCTGGCCAATCGTCTCGCCCCCCACGGAGTCGCACTGAGCGCGGGCGAGGTGATCCTCGCGGGGTCGTTCACCGCGCCGGTCTTCGCCGAACCCGGCGACACGTTCGTGGCCGACTACGGACCGCTCGGAACGGTGTCCATCCACTTCGCCCCGGAGGCTCCCGAATGACCGGCGAACGCAACCCCTGGATCCGGCAGTTGCACGGCGAGCATCCCCGGATCGGGATGTGGATCGCGTCGGGGAATCCCTACAGCGCGGAGATCTGCGCCGGCGCGGGACTCGACTGGCTGATGCTCGACCTGGAGCACGTGCCGAACGACGTCCGCTCCACGCTTGCACAACTGCAGGCGGTCGCCGCCTACCCCGTCGAGGTGCTGGTACGTCCGGCGACCGGCGACCCGAGCGTGATCAAACAACTCCTCGACATCGGGGCCACCAATCTGATCGTCCCGATGGTCGAGACCGCCGACGAGGCCCGCGCCCTGGTCGCCGCGACCCGCTATCCGCCCGAGGGCATCCGCGGGGTGGGAAGCGCACTGGCCCGCGCCTCCCGCTGGAATCGCATTTCTGACTATCTCATCACCGCAGACGCCGCAGTGTCGCTCACCGTGCAGGTCGAGACCGCCGGCGCACTCGACCAGCTGGACGAGATCGTCGCCGTCGATGGTGTCGACGCCGTGTTCATCGGGCCCGCCGATCTCGCCGCGTCGCTCGGCTACCTGGGCAAGCCCGAGCACCCCGAGGTCGTGGCGACGATCGAGGAAGCCTTATCGCAGATCAAGGCCGCAGGAAAGGCCGCCGGAGTCAACGCCTTCAACCCGGAGGTGGCACGTCGGTACATGTCGGCCGGCGCGTCTTTCGTGTTGGTCGGCGCGGATGTGACGATCCTCGCCCGCGGCAGTGAAGCCCTCGCCAAGCAGTACGCGGCACCGCCCCACTCCGCATGACACTTGACTCTGCGTTCCCAAGATCTGACAATAGTGTCACTGCGAGTCCCGTCTCGCACGACGAGGAAAGGTCCCCACATGGATTTGGACTTCAGCACCGAACAGTTGGAGTTCCGAGACGAGGTGCGTACGTGGCTCGACGAGAACAAACCCTCCGAGCCCCGGCCCCGGGATGCCGAGGGTATTCGTGAATACGACACTGCGTGGCAGCGGACCCAGTGGGAGGGCGGCTGGGCCGGTATCGCTTGGCCGAAGGAGTACGGCGGCGGCGGACTGACACTGTTGCAGCAGCTCATCTGGTATGAGGAGTACGCCGCGCGGGGATTCCCGGGCATCGATGCCAACTTCGTCGGACTGTCGCACGCGGGGCCCACCCTCATCACCCGCGCCAACGACGCGCAGAAGAGTTCTCATCTCCGGCGGATTCTGTGTGGTGAATCGATCTGGTGTCAGGGCTTCTCCGAACCCGAAGCAGGTTCGGATCTCGCCGCCCTCCGCGCCCGGGCGGTGATCGACGGGGATGACCTCGTCGTGAACGGACAGAAGATCTGGACAAGCTTCGCGACGATTGCCGACTACCAGGAACTTCTGGTGCGAACCGACAACACCGGCTCCAAGCACCAGGGCATCACCTGGGTCATCTGCGACATGACCAGTCCGGGCATCGAGGTCCGCCCCATCGAGACGATCGAGGGCGGCGCCGAGTTCTGTGAGGTCTTCTACGACAACGTACGAATTCCGCTCTCGAACGTCGTCGGTGAGATGAACGACGGATGGAGCGTCGCGATGTCCACGCTCTCGTTCGAACGCGGGACAGCGTTCACGGCCAATCAGGTCCGTCTGGCCAAGGTCGTGGAAGACCTCATCGAGTTCGCCCGCGATCATGTCGGTCCCGACGGACGCCGTCCGGCGATCGCCGACGACGAGATCGCACGACGACTGGCGCGAGCGCGCGCCGCGGTGACCTCACTGCGAGCCATGACCTACGTCGGCATCTGCCGCAGCATGCAGACGGATACGCCCGGCCCCAAGGGGTCGATGCTGAAGCTGTTCTACGCCGACCTGGCCAAGCAGGTCGCGGAACTGGCGTTGGACATCATCGGAACCGACGCCCTGCGCAGCACCTCCCGCTGGGACGAGAACGGCTGGGTGGGCAACTATCTGTACGCGTTCTCGCAATCCATCGGCGGCGGGACGTCCGAGATCCAGCGAAACATCGTCGGCGACCGGGTCCTCGGACTCCCGCGCTGAGCAAGGAGTACACCATGAACCTCCTCCCATCCGGCGACCAGCTCGAGCTGGTCGCCGCCGCAGGGGATTTCATCACTTCGCGACCACCGGTCGAAGAGATCCGCGTTCATCGCGACGACGCGTCACCCGTCGACCCCGAGATATGGCGCGGCGGTGCCGAACTCGGTCTGCTCACTCTCGGTCTCGACGAGGATTTCGGCGGTTTCGGTCAGGGCATCGACGACGAGGTGATGGTGGTCATGGAGTTGGCCAAGCATCTCGCAGTCGGGCCCTTCCTGGCGTCGACGCTCGGCGCCAGGGTCGCCGCGGCGACCGGACACCTCGAGCTCGTCGACCAGATCGCCGCGGGGACCGCGATGGTCGGGCTCGCGGAACTCCGCGGCGACGGGGAGATCGGCGCGGACGGGTTCAAGGGGTCCTTCGACCTCCTGGATTGCACGGGCGCGAGCCATGCCCTCCTCGTCACCCGCGACGGTGCCGCGCTCATCGAACTGGTCGAGTTCGGTGACGTCACACCGGCCGAATCGGTCGACCCGGGAACGCGGTTGGCCACCGCAACGGTGACGGCGGGCGATGTCACCGCCTGGCTGCCGGCCGGCAGCGAGTGGATCTGGGGTCGCGCCCAGATCCTCGCCTCGGCCTACCTCGCCGGCCTGGCCGAGGCGATCACCGAGATCTGCGTGGAGCATGCGAAGACCCGCGAACAGTTCGGACGGCCCATCGGCGTGCACCAGGCCATCAAACATGCCGTCGTCGACATGGCAGTCCGGGCCGAGTCCGCCACGGCGCAGACGTTTTTCGCGGCGACGGCATTCAAGGCGGGCCGGTCGGACACCGAGTTCCAGATCCTGGCAGCGAAGACGGTCGCGGCACAGGCCGCTATGAGCAACGGAAGCGGGAGTATCCAGGTGCACGGCGGGATGGGTTACACGTTCGAACACAACGCCCACCTGTATCTGAAACGCGCCATCGTCTACAAGCATCTGTTCGCAGGCGCCTCCGGAGTACTCGCCGAGCTGCTCGACCTCGAGGCCGCACAGTGAATCGAAAGGTCGCCATCGCCGGTGTCGCGCTCTCCGATGTCGGCAAGGTCGACAACAAGAACGCGTATGAGCTCATGGCCCAGGCCAGCCGTCGGGCGCTGGCCGACACCGGTCTGAGCCCCGCCGACATCGACGGGCTGGGATCGACCAGTCAGGGCACGCTGCCCCCGACCGACGTCGGTGAGTATCTGGGCATCAGACCGCGATGGATCGACTCGACCTCCGTCGGCGGTGCGTCCTGGGAGGTCATGGTCTCCCATGCGACCGACGCGATCGCCGCGGGTCACGCCGACGTGGTGTTGCTGACCTACGGGTCCACCGCCCGCGCCGACATCCGGAAGGGGCTGCGGGGAGCCAACATCAACTGGGGTGCCCGCGGCCCACTGCAGTGGGACGCGCCATACGGCCACACGCTGATCTCGAAATACGCGATGGCCGCACGGCGTCACATGCATCAGTACGGTACGACGATCGAGCAGCTCGCGGAGGTCGCGGTGTCGGCCCGGTTCAACGCCGCCGACAACCCCGAGGCGATGTACCGCGACCCGATCACCGTCGATGACGTGTTGTCCGGACCGATGATCGCCGATCCATTCACCAAGCTGCACTGCTGCATCCGTTCCGACGGCGGCGCAGCGATCATCCTGGTGGCCGAGGATCGGGTGCCCGATCTCAAGTCACCACCGGTCTGGGTGCTGGGTTCTGCGGACGCCACCTCCCACATGCTCACCAGCCAGTGGGAAGACATGACCGTGGGTCCCGCCGCGGTCACCGGCCCACTTGCCTTCGAACGCGCCGGTGTGCGCCCGTCTGATGTCGACGTCGCGGAGATCTACGACGCATTCACCTACATGCTCCTGCTGAGCCTGGAAGATCTCGGGTTCTGTGGGAAAGGAGAGGGTGGCGCCTTCGTCGCCGAGCAGAACCTACGTCTCGGCGGTGCGTTGCCGACCAACACCGACGGGGGTGGCCTGTCCGCGTGTCACCCCGGTCAGCGTGGACTCTTCCTACTCGTCGAAGCAGCCAGGCAGCTGCGCGGCGAGGGTGGTGCACGACAGGTCCCGGACGCGAAGATCGCCTGCGTCAGCGGTACCGGAGGCTGGTTCTGTTCCAGCGGCACGGTCTTGCTCGGATCGGAAGAACCGTGAGCGCTCGGAGTTCAGCCGTACCCGCGATCGCACCGCCCCTGCAGGACACCTTCGCCAACACCCGGGAACTGCTGGAAGCAGCTGCGGAACTCCACGGCGAACGCGACGCCTACGTCGAGCCGGGGTCGCGGGTCTCCTTCGCCCAGTGGGTGTCCCGGGCGCGTTCGGTGGCCGCACACTTCGCCGCGTTGGGCGTCGGCAGGGGTGATGTCGTCACCCTGATGCTCCCGTCCGGTGTCGACTACGCCACCTGTTACGCCGCCGCCGCGATGCTCGGCGCCGTCACCGCGGGCGTCAACGGAAGGCTCGGCCCGACAGAGACCGGAGCCATCCTGAGGGTGTCCGCGCCGGCGCTCATCGTTCATGCGTCGAACCAACCACCGGAGTGCGGGGTGCCCGTCGTCGACCTGCGGCTGCTCAGAACGTGGTACTCCGATCCAGGAGAACCCCCGGTCGTCGATGTCGATCGTAGCGACCCGGTCGCCATCATCTTCACCAGCGGGACAACCGGTTTGCCGAAAGGAGCCTGGTTCGACGCCGACAACCTCGCCGCGTCGGCACAGGCCGCTGGGATCATGAGTGCCCCCTATGACCGCCGCATGACTTCTACGCCGTTCTCGCATGCCGGCTACATGTCTAAATTGTGGGACCAACTGCTCTGGGGCACAGCCCTCATCATTCCACCGGCGCCGTGGACGGCCGCCGGTATGGCTCGTACGCTCGCCGACGAACACGTCACGGTCGGCGGCGGAGTCCCCACCCAATGGGCGAAGCTGCTCGAACTACCCGGTCTCGATCGGGGTTCGTTCCCCGATCTCCGGGTCGGCGTCGTTGCCACCGCACCGGCGTCACCCGAACTCGTCGAGCGCACGACGGAACTGATCGGGGTTCCGTTGGTCGTCCGCTACGCCATGACCGAGTCACCGACGGTCTGCGGAACCGACCCGGCTGATCCGCCCGAGGTCCAAACCCGGACCGTCGGGCGCCCACAGAACGGGATGACTGTGCAAGTCGTCGACGACGAGGGGGCGGTTCTCCCTCCCGGTCAGGTCGGACGGGTCCGCATCAAGGGTGATTGTGTGATGCGCGGGTACTGGCGCGATGCGGAGTTGACAGCTGCCGCTTTCGATTCCGAGGGCTACCTGCTCACCGGCGACCTCGGCACGTTCACGCCCGAGGGCAATCTCCGGCTGGCAGGCCGGTCCGGTGACATGTACATCCGCGGTGGCTTCAATGTGCATCCGGTCGAGGTCGAGCAGGCGATTGCGCGGCACCCTCTGGTACTCGACGCTGCTGTCGTGGGGCACGGCGCGCCGGTGATCGGTGAGATCGGCGTTGTGTTCGTCGTACCCGCGGATCCCCATCGACCACCCACACTGGACGAACTTCGCGAGTGGACGACGTCCTTGCTGGCCGACTACAAATCGCCCGACCATCTCGTGCTGGTCGACACGATCCCCCAGACGGCGATGGCCAAGACCGACCGGACTCGCCTGCGAGATCTTCTCGTCGAGAATCCACCGCCGTCACGTACCCCGCCAGCCAACGCTCGGAACACGTGATCGACCGAGACCCGGACAGCTCCGGGTCACCTGCAGCCCGCTACGACCCCTTGAGGAGTTCACGATGCGAGTCCACATCGCTCTCGACGAATGTGAGGCGCACGGGATGTGCGCGCTTCACGAACCAGACCTGTACGAACTGGATGACGACGGTTACGCGGCCAACGCCGACTTCACCGTCGGTGGCGGCATGGAATCCGCGGCGCGCAACGGCGCCAGTCGCTGTCCGATGAGCGCGATCAAGGTCATCGACGATTGATCTCCTCCGTCTGGGAGACGACTGTCCTCCGTGGTGGCGAACTCCATTCGCCATCACGGAGGACACGGAACATATCCGACCAGCCGGAATCAATCGACCGTGCGCCATGGGAAGCGACGGTGTCCCCCGCTTTCTGACCGACAGCGTGGACGTCGTCACCGACGGCCACCGGAATCCGGTTCGCCACATCGACTTCGGGGCTGCGCAGCGTGCGGCACGTGGGCGATCGCGAACCCCGAAATCGAGTCGTGCTCCAGTATCCAGCGGGGAGATCGGGGTTCTTGCGCGGGAAGCCGAGAGATCGCCGGCCGCAGTCGGTCTGATGTCCGGCACACTCCGACGCACCAGGAAGACGACCGTCGGTGCCGACTTGCGATATCGCCTGAGGCACAGCACGGGTCGATCGGTGCCGCTATCCCGGTGTCATCAGGGCCCGGAGCGCTCCTGGCGGATTCTAGGGGTCCTCGCAACACCGTTGGTTAGACTGGCACAAGTAAATCACGCAGGCGCTCGGCTGGTGTTCTCCAGTCGAGCGTTTTGCGTGGTCGGCCGTTGAGTCTGTGGGCGACGAGTTCAAGGTCCTCGGCGCTGTGTACCGACAAGTCGGTTCCCTTCGGGAAATATTGGCGCAGTAAACCATTGGTGTTCTCGTTAGAGCCGCGCTGCCATGGTGAATGCGGGTCGCAGAAGTACACCGACACACCGGTGGTGATGCTGAACTGCTTGTGCGCCGCCATTTCACAGCCCTGATCCCAGGTCAACGACCCCCGCAGATGCTCGGGTAGAGAACCGATCAGCGGGATCAGCACGTCGCGAACCTCCTCGGCTGTATGCCCGCCAGGCAGATGCCCGAGCAGGACGTAGCGAGTCGTGCGTTCGACAAGCGTCACAATGGCCGATTCCGAATGGGTACCGACAATCAGGTCACCCTCCCAGTGGCCCGGTACCGCCCGGTCCTCGACCTCAGCCGGCCGATCGGAGATCATCACCATCTCGTCGACAAACCGGGCTGCGCGGCGGTCTGGGGACCGGCGAGTCTTACGACGTGTACGTCCGGTCCGCAACGCGTCGGCGACTTCACGGCGCAACCCGCCGCGGGCCTGAACGTAGATCGCCTGGTAGATCGTCTCGGTACTCACTCGCATTGCCTTGTCATCGGGGAACTCGACGATCAAAGCGTGACAGATCTGTTCGGGAGACCACTGCTGGGCAAGCTTGTCGCGGACGTAATCCCGAAGCGGCCCAACGGTGACGAGTTTGGACTCCTTCGGCCGTAAACGCGCACTCGCCCAGGCTGTTTGAGCCCGACAGGGACGGTATACCCCTGACACTGAGTACGCATCAATCTCGCGTTTGATCGTCGACGCCGCCCGCCCCAACCGGCGTCCGATCTCGCGCAACGAGTCGCCGGCACGGTGCATGTCAGCGATCTGCTCACGCTCAGACAAGCTCAGGAACCGAGGATGCAACTGGGCTTCGATCTTGGCCACCGACGGCCGTCGCCCCGCTGAGTCATAGGTCGTCATACCGGTCTTGTAGTCGATGCGGCGACCATCGGGATGAAGGCGCGCGTGAGCACGTTTGCGTATCCCTTGATCCCAATCCTGCGCAGTCCGGATATTGACGCCCACCTGCTGGGCGGCGTCGCGACGACGAACACCAGCCGCCCGCAACTCGTCATAACGAGCGCGCCCGGGATGCCCAGAGGTCCCCGGCTTGCCACGCCCGCGTAACCCGGCTCGACGGACCCAGCCAGACGCAGTACTGCGATTGACACCCACACAACGAGCGGCAACCGTGACACTCCCGCCTTCGCGATCCAGCGCCTCGAAGAACCGATCCTTCAACTCTGCAGAAACCACGATCCCCGCAACTCCCTGAAAGCCAGGGTGTTGCGGGGATCGCTAGAATCCGCCCCTCGGACGCGGGCCCACCGTGACAAGCGGGATGATGCGGAGGTAGCTCATCCTGGACGGGCCGGCGGAACCCGACGGCATGGACCACTCGACGGCGCCTGTCCGAGAGGGCAGGCGCGGTCGTCGCGGTGGGTGCGTGGACTATCCGCCCAGACGCAACCCCGAGGCGCGCGTGCCGAACAGGTCGACACCCAGGACAGTACCGAGTTTCTCGGCGTCCCAGCGCTTTCCGCCGTTTGACACCGCACTGACGGGGGTCCAACCCTTCAACCACTGGATGTTCTCGCCCAGTGCCTTGATGACCTGTCCACTGACGTGTCCGGCCTCCGGGCTGGCGAGCCATGCGACCACCGGCGAACCAAGAGACGGATCCTTGGGGTCGAACTCGTCCTCGGACCGCTCGTCGGGTTCGATCGGCGCCGCGGCGCCGGCGATGGTGGCCGACATGCGAGTGCGCCCACCCGGGCTGATCGCGTTGACGGTCGCGCCGGTCGATGCGAGCTCGAGGCTGAGCGTCTGCGTGAGCCCGACGATGGCCGCCTTCGCCGCACTGTAATTCGTCTGCCCGAAGTGGCCCTGGAGTCCGGCACCGGAGGTGGTGTTGATGATCCGCCCGTAGACCTTGGCGCCGGTGTCCTTGGATTCCTGACGCCACTTCCGGGCCACGGCTCGGCTTGTCAGCCAGCTGCCCCGCACGTGCACCCGCATCACCAGGTCGAAATCGTCGACACTCATGTTCCAGATCGCCTTGTCGCGGACGATACCGGCGTTGTTGACCACGATGTCGAGGCGGCCCAGCTGGGAATAGGCGCGTTCGACGAGCAGATCGACCGACTCCTCGTCACCGACATCGCTGAAATCCGAGATGGCCTTGCCGCCACGGTCTTCGATGATCTGCACGACTTCGTCGGCAACCTTGCCGGTGCCCTGACCATCCAGGGAGGTACCCAGGTCGTTGACGATGACGGTCGCGCCGTGCTTGGCGAGTTCCAGCGCGTGGCCTCGCCCGATTCCGTGTCCGGATCCCGTGACCAAAGCCACCTTGCCGTCGAGCAATCCGCTCATGGTGCTGATACTCCTCTGCGTTGTGTATGTTTCGACCGCACGAGCCCTGCCGGTCGAGAGACCTAGGCCGGACGGAAGATCGTGGCCGTGAACTCGTCGGTGATGGGACGGAAGCCGACGGTCACCCGCACCCCGACTTCGAGGTCTGCGGGCTCGCAGTCTTCCATGTTCGTCATCAGCCGCGGACCCTCGTCGAGTTCGACGATCGCTGCGACGTACGGCAGCCGCTCTTTGAACGGATGCAGGTCGTTCATGTAGACGGTCGAGTACGTATACAGCGTCCCTCGACCGCTGGCTTCGAAACTGGTCACGTTCTCGCCCCAGCAGAACGGACAGAATGGCCTCGGGTAGTGGTGGACCTTTCCGCAGTCCCCGCATCTGGCCACGAGTAGTGTGCCCTGCGCGGCGGCATCCCAATATGGTGTGGTCGCGGCTTCGACGGTGGGGATGTCGGCGCGGGGCTTCGCCGGCCGGACCCCCGCCGGCTTTTCGGTGTCGGCCATCTCACCACCCCACGAATTCCGGTGGGCGCTTCTGCACGAAGGCCGACACGCCCTCGCGGGCGTCGAGCGAGTACGACTGGATTTCCTGAGCCATGGCTTCGGTGACGAACGATCCCGCTCGGTCCACGTCGGGCGACTCGTTGAACAACCGCTTCGTCAATCCCACCGCACTCGTCGGCGCCACGGCCAGTCGTCCGACGTAGTCGTCGACGGCGGCTTCGAGATCCTCCGGCGGCACCACCCTGTTCACCAGGCCCAGGTCGAATGCCTCCTGAGCGGAGAGCTTGTCGCCGAAGAACGCCATCTCCTTGGCCTTCTGCATTCCGATCCGCCGCGGGAGGAGGTACGCGCCGCCTCCGTCCACGACCAGGCCGCGCTTGACGAAGGACTCGGCGAAGTACGCATTGTCGGTCGCCACGACCAGGTCCGAGGCGTAGGCGAGGTGAGCGCCGATTCCGGCAGCGGCCCCCTGCACCACGGTCACCACGGGTCTGCTGCAGTCGAGCACCGATGCGATCAGACGTTGGGCACCACCCATGATGGTCTTCATCGGCCCAGTGGCCCGCTTCACGTTCTTGGCATGCCCATCGGCGAGTTTCACCACATCCGCTCCGGCACAGAACTGTCTCCCGCGGGCCCGGAGGACGACGACGCGAACCTCGTGGTCGGCGTTCGCATCCAGGAACAGCTCGGTGAGCGCGTCGCGATCATCGGGCCGAAGCGCGTTTGCCGCCTGTGGACGGTTCAGATGGATCGTCAGGACACCGTCGGTCAGCCCACTCTGTACCGCGTCCTCGTCGGCACGCACGTCGGCGAGTTCCGTCACTTCGTCACCGGGGTGTACTCGGCACGAAGGTGCTTGATCCCGTTGAGGAAGTTCGACCGCAACCGCACGGGTTCGCCCACCGACCTGATGTCCGGATAGCGCTCGAACAGCATCCGGAAGGCGACGTCGAGCTCGAGCCTTGCGAGATGTGCGCCCAGGCAGAAGTGGGCACCGGCACCGCCGAAAGCCACATGTGGGTTGGGATCTCGGGTGATGTCGAAGGTATAGGGATCGTCGAACATCGTCTCGTCACGGTTCGCCGAGGTGTACCACATCACCACCTTGTCGCCCTCGGACAATTCGAGGTCACCCAGCATCACCCCGTCCCGGGCAACCGTGCGGCGGAAGTGGATGACCGGTGTCGCCCACCGGAGCATCTCCTCGATGGCCGTGGACGCGTACTCCTCGTAATCCGACAACCACAGATCCCGCTGATCCGGGTGCTGGGTCAGCACGTGCAGGCCGTGCGAGATCACGTTGCGAGTGGTCTCGTTACCCGCGCCGACCAACAGGATGAAGAACTTCGCCATCTCCTGGGGTGTCAGGTTCTCGTCGTCCGCGGCGACGAGTTTGGTGATCAGATCATCCTGCGGATCGGCTATCCGGTCCTCGGCGAGATCGTTGAGAAGCGCGATCAGTCCCTCGCTCGCGGCGGTGACCGCCTTGCCGATACCGCGGGCGGACTGGTCCTCGATGTACTCGGGGTCCGATGCGCCGAGGATCGTGTTGGTGGCCTCGAGGATGAATTTCTCGTGCTCACGCGGGATTCCGAGCAGATTGTCGATGATGCGCAGGGGCAACAACGACGCGAACTCCTCGACGAAGTCGGCCTCGCCGGTCTGCGACATCTCGTCGAGGATCTCGCTGACCGTCTCCTCGATCTCGTCGCGCAACCCGGACAGATTCCGCGCGGTGAACCCGCGCGAGACGATCTTGCGCAGCCGCGCATGCTCGGGGTTGTCCATGTCGATGATGGAACCGCGGTATTCCCGGAGTTCGGCCGGCTGATCGAAGATCTGCGTCCCACCGATGCCCGACGAGAAGTCCTCGGGCCTCCTGCTCACCTCGAGAATGTCCTCGTATGTGGTCAGGGCCCAGAACCCCTTGGGGCGTCGGCCCTCCTCGGCTGGGCCCAGCGGCACGAACATCCGAGGCCGATCGCGGCGCAGCGTCGCGAACTCCGCGTCTCGTTCGGCCGGGGACTGCTGCCACCAGGAAAGGTCATGCAACGGGGTCGACGCGATCTCGTCGGTTTCGATCATGGGCACCGCCTCTGGTAGTTATGCTGGAGCTATTCTGGCATTCGTGTCATGTTTTGGCAAATACCTTGAACTGCATCTTCACACGATTTTGATCAACCACTCCAGATCTTAACTGGCTTCAACGTCACCTGAGTCACGGAGGAAGAATGACTCCATACAGCTCCCCCGCCCTGGTCATCAGCGAGTGCCAGCAGGGGCTGCTCGACCCGCCTCCGGGGTTGTTCTCCGGGCTCGCCGAGCAGGCCTCCGTCCGCGGCCTGGTCCGGAACACGGCAGAGTTGGCCCGCGCCTTCCGAGCGCGGTCGCTGCCCGTCGTTCACTGCACCATCGCCCACCGGTCCGACCAGATGGGGATGCTGCCGAATTCCTATCTGAGCAAACTGGCCATCCGCGGTCGAATGATGGTGGAGGGAAGTCCCGACATCGTCATCCCCGCGGACCTCGGTCCCGAACCGACAGATCTGGTCAGCTCACGCGCGACCGGTCTGACGGCGTTCTATGGCACCAATCTCGATGCGATGCTGAGACTGCAGCGTGTACAGACGCTGGTGCTCGCGGGCATATCCACAGATGTCGCGCTTCCCGGCTTGGCGCTCGAGGGCGTGAACCGAGGATACGACGTCGTTCTCGCAGAGGACTGCACAGCGGGTACGAGTGCCGAGAGTCACGACTACATGGTGACGAACATGCTGGCGATGCTGACGCGGATCACCCCGGCTGCCGACGTGATCCGTCGGCTGCCGGGGTGATGGCGTCGAGCCTCAGTTGGTGGCGAACGCTGCCGCTTCCGCATCGGACACCGCGTCACCGTTGATGGAGAACCCTCCGTCGACGGTGAGCATCGAACCAGTTGCGAAGGCCGATTCATCGGAGGCGAGATAGGTTGCCGCATAGGCGATATCCATCGGATTGCCGATGCGGGTGAGCCGTCCGCCACCGGTGTGGTGACCTGAATCTCCGCGTCCGGACACCACGCGGCCGACCAGGATGCAGTTCGCCCGGATCCCATCCGCCGCACCTTCGACGGCGAGTGACCGCGTCAGGCTCGTCACCGCAGACTTCGCTGCGCCATAGGCTCCGAACCCCTTGAAACCTGCGATCGCCTGACCGGATGAGACATTCAGGATCGATGCTCCTTCGGCCGAGACCAGGTGCGGCCAGGCGTACTTCGACGCCCAGAACACATTGCCGGTGAGGGTCCCGGTCATGATCGAGTCCCACTCCGCGGTGGAGTACTCATGTAACGGCTTGACCGTCGTGGCGACCACGTCTGTCGGTGCCGCGTTGTTGACGAGCGTCGAGAGTCCACCGAAACGCGAGACGACCGCGTCTATCGTGTTCCGCACACTGTCCTCGGAGGTGACATCGAGCGGAAAGAACTCGGCGTCGCCGCCGGCGTCACGGATGAAGTTCACGACTTTCTCGCCGCGCTCCACAGTTCGGCCCGTGACGGCAACCTTCGCTCCCTCCGCCGCGAAATGCTGAGCGATCGACCGTCCGATGCCCCTGGTGGATCCGGAGACCAGAGCGACCTTGCCGCGCAACCGCGTGCCCGGTGCAGTCACAGCGAGTCCCTCAGGTTCTCCATGGCAACCAGTCTGCGCCTCGCCAATTCGACCGAATCCTCGTTACCTGGTCCGGATCGGAGCTCGTTCAGCTTGTTCCGTTCGAACTCGATCTCCTCCTCGAGACGGTCCCGGGACTCGTCCCTGGTGAGCAGATCCTGATCGACCCAGTCGGCTGCGTCGATGTCTTTGCCATGAGCCATGATCGAGTCCTCAGCGAGCCGCGGCCTCGGTGCGCGGGAAGTTGTACAACTTCCGCGCGTTGAGTTCGACGATCTTGTGGGCCTCCTCATCGGGAACCTCGGCGAGGAGCTTCTCGGTGTACCGCCGGCTGTTGGGCCAGTTGGAATCCGAATGGGGGTAATCACATTCCCAGGTGATGTTGTCGATACCGACCTGGTGGCGACGGGCAACACCTTCGTGGTCGTCGATGAAGCAGCCGTAGATGTTCGACCGGAACAGATCCGAGGGACGGACCTCTTTGTTCACGTTCTGATACCAGCGATGCTTCTCCCAGGTCAGGTCGATTCGCTCGAGCAGGTACGGCATCCAGCCGATCCCGCCCTCGGACAGAGCGATCTTCAGGTTGGGGAATTTGTAGAAGACCGGCGAGAACAGGAGGTCTGCGGTCGCATACATCGAGTTCGTGCCGAATAGCGCGATCATGACCGCCATCGGCGCCTCAGGCGACGTGATCGGGGCCCGACCCGATGAACCGAAGTGCATGCACAACGGCATGTTGGTTTCTTCGGCCGCGCGGAACACTGGGTCCCAATGGTCGGTGTAGAACGACGGAAGACCCAGCGTGACAGTGTTTTCCGGGAAAGTGATCGCCTTGGCCCCCTTGGCGGCACAGCGGTAGATCTCCTCCGCGGCGGCCTGCGGGTCCCACAGCGGGAGAATGATCAGCGGGATGATCCGGTCGGGAGCCGCCGCCGCCCACTCGTCGAGGTGGAAATCGTTCCATGCCTTCACCGACAGCAGGGCGAGTTCTTTGTCCTCGCCCTCCAGGAAGACCGTGCCGGCGAATCGCGGGAACGAGGGAAAGCACAGGGCAGCCTGCACACCATCGATGTCCATGTCGGCCACGCGGGCCTTGGCGTCGTAACAGCCGGGCAACATGTCCGAGTAGCGCGTCGGGTCCATGCCGTACTCCTGCGGCTTCTTGCCGGCCACCGCGTTCAGTCCGATGTTCGGGTAGATGCGGCCCTCGTAAGACCACACCTCCGCGATCTTCTTCTTCGCGGCCCGACCGCCCTCGCCGCGTGCGGCATTGAGCAGGGCCGCCGAGAGACCTTCGTCCCCCTGCTGCTGACTCATGTCCATCTCGATGATCCGCGGACCCTCATCGAGGAACTTCTTCGGCAACCTGGTCGACCAGACGTCTGGCGGTTCGATCAAGTGATCGTCGACCGAGATCAAGTGCATGTAATCCTGGAGCGGCACAACGCCTCCTGCTACGTATGACGGGCTACAAGGGGGGGAACAGGCCACTGTGAACCTGGGCATCGTTCCCATATCTGACACTATGTCACTTTAGTGACAGGCGTCACAAGAGTCAAGTTATTCTCGGAGAAATCCGGCATTCGCGCAAAGAATCTGGAACGTCGAGGTGGTCGAACGCAGCTCAGAACTGACATTGATGTCACCCCAAGCGGTTGGTGCCGGGGAGCGATCCGGACGTCGATGCCGCCGGCGGGGTCCCACTGAGAGGGAGCAGCGGCTGATTGCGTCCAACCCCTTCGCTCTGCCCCGGCGGATCAGGCATCATGACCGGACTTCCCCGGGTTCGCAGTCGGGTACTCCTACGTCGGTCGACGGTGTCTGAGTTCGTCTCCCGCGCACAGCAACTGACGTCGTCGGTGTCCACCCGGATTGCGGGTGGACACCAACGACGTCGGATGAACCGTCCCGATCAGGTACCGAGTTTCAGCAGCATGGAACCCGCCTCCGGACCCCCGCCGATCCCCACGGCGGCCACCGACAGGTCCTTCTTGATCTGGCGATCTCCGGCCTGCCGCCACAATTGGGTACAGGCCTCGTGCAGGAACCCGTAACCATGCAGACGGCCCGCCGACAACTGCCCACCGTGGGGGTTGATCGGCAACGTGCCGTCGATCGCGTAGTACCCCTCGTCGTCGAGGAACTGCCCGACCTTGCCGTGCTCGGCGAAGCCGAGCGCTTCGATCCACTGCGAACACAGGTAGCTGAATCCGTCGTAGAGCGTTGCGAAGTCGACATCGGCCGGGGTCAGGTCGGTCCCTTCCCACATCGACGCGGCGGCGTCGTGTGAGGCCATCGTCGTGAGGTCGGTTCGCTGGTCCCAGGAGTGTCGCTCGTAGAGCGCCGAGCCTGCCGCTTCGATGGTGATCGGTGTCTGTTTCAGGCCAACCGTCTCTTCTCGCCGCGACAGGATGATCGCGGTCGCTCCGTCACACGGGACGTCACAGTCGAACAATCCCATGGGAGTCGAGATCATCCGCGCGTTCAAGTAGTCGACCATCGACATCGGCTTGCGGTAGATGGCGTTCGGATTCCGGGCCGCGTTGGTGCGTGCGTTGATGACCAACTTTCCGAGATGCTCTCTGGTCAAGCCGAACTCATACATGTAACGCTGTGCGTACATGCCGATCCAGCTGGCCGGGGAGGCGGCTCCGAATGGCATCCGGAACTCCGCATGGCCCGACGCACGCATCGCCTTGCCCGTCAGCGCGGCGGCGCGACCAGATGCCTGGGCAGTGGCCTCCCAGACCGACCGAAAGCACAGCACGTGTGTGGCGCGGCCCGAAGAGATTGCCGCAGCCGCGTCGAGCAGCGTGCCTATCTGGCCCGACGTCTCCACACCGCTGACGTGCCACCTGGTCCTCAACCCGAAGGCATCGCGGACATCGTGCGTGGTCGCACCGACGAACCCGCCCTCCGCCTGTACCGGGCCCGGATAGCTTGCGACACCGTCGATGTCATCGAACGTCAGGCCCGCGTGGGCCACAGCGCGCTCGGCGGCCTCGAGCGCCAGGTCGATACCCGAACGCCCGATCCGCCGGCCGATCTCGGACTGACCTATCCCGCTGATGACCGCCTTGTCGTCCACGAAACTCATGCTGCCAACGGCCTGAAGAAGGGCAGGGACACATCGTCGTGTGACTCGAACACGACCTCGACCGGCTGTCCGATCTCGACCGCATTCACATCGACGCCGACGATGCACGTGGTCAGGCGGACATCGGGCTGATCGTCGAGTTCGACCACCGCGATGACGTAGGGAGGAGGGAAAGCGGGAAGCCAGGGGTGGTGATTGACCGTGAAGGACGCGATTCGTGCACGCCCGGACGCGGCCTCTGGTCCGACGTTGCGACTCCGGCATCGCCAGCATGCCCCGACCGGCGGGTGAATCCAGCCTCGACAGTCTCGACATCGGTATATGCGGAGTTCACCGTCGAATCCTCCGGTCCAGAAGGCCTCCGATTCCGGGGTCACCTCCGGCAGAATCCGACCTGCCTCGTTAGACATCTGCTCGTCCTTCCGAAAATCACTGTTGTCCGGGCGGCCGGCAGCTGCGCGACGCGCGTGACGGCGGTCACCCCGGTCTCAGGTTAGCATTCATCACCACTGTGTCAGATATTGATTTGCCAACTTGGCTCAAGGATCGGGTCGCAGGGGTGGATCTCGCATCCACCTGCCAATCTAGAGTCCAACTTCGTAGTGACACGCGACACAAAACGCGGGTATTTTCGTGTACACTTAGTCAGATATAGCCCGATGGGGCACGGCGACGATCAGTCGCGGCCCATCGAGTCAGGACCGAGAGGAACAATTGACGTGGTCGGTGTGCTGAACGGAATTCGTGTTGTCGAGGTGGCGGCCTGGACGTATGTGCCGGTGGCGGGCGCGATCCTCGCCGAGTGGGGCGCGGACGTACTGAAGATCGAGCATCCCGAGTCGGGTGATCCCCAGCGCGGGCTCGTGACGTCGGGATTGATCCCGGCCGGCGGGGTCAATCACATGTTCGAACTCCCGAACCGCGGAAAACGCAGCGTTGCAATCGATCTCAAGTCAGAACAGGGACGCGCCCTGCTGATGCGGCTGATCGCCACCGCCGACGTATTCCTGACCAATTTCCGTCCCGACGCCCGCAAGAAGCTGGGCCTCGACGTCGAGGACGTTCGGGCGGTCAACGACAAGATCGTGTACGTTCGCGGTTCCTCGAGCGGCCAGCGCGGCGAGGAAGCGAACCGCGGCGGGTACGACATGACCTCGTTCTGGAGTCGCGGCGGCGCTGCCGACAACATCAGCCCGGACGAACTGGACTACCGCCTCACCATGCCGGGTCCGGCGTTCGGCGACGTTCTCGGCGGCCTGACCCTGGCCGGCGCCGTCTCCACCGCACTCCTGCATCGCGAACGCACCGGCGAAGCCCTCACCGTGGACAGTTCCCTGCTGGCGATGGGTGCATGGTCGATGGGCGCGACCATCGCGGGCGCGCACGCGTTCAACATGGAGCGGTACCCCAAGCACACTCCCGCGACGGCCGCGAACCCGCTGGTCAACACCTATAAGACCGCCGATGGTCGGTTCATCTCGCTGGTCATGCTCGAGTCGGACCGCTACTGGCCCGAACTCGTCACCGTTCTCGGAATCCCCGAGATGATCACCGACCCCCGGTTCGAGAACCACGCGAAGCGCGGTGAGAATCGGCTCGAGGTCATCGAGGTCCTGAGCAACGCATTCGGCAAACGGACGCTCGAGGAGTGGAAGCCCGAACTGGCCAAGATCGACGGGTCCTGGTCGGTGGTCCAGACACCACGTGAGGTCGTCACCGATCCGCAGGTGCTGGCGAACGGCTACATCACGGACCTCACCGACGTGAACGGCGTGGACTACAAGTTGGTGAGCACCCCGATCCAGTTCAACGAGACGCCCAGCGAGCTGACCCGTGCGCCGGCCCACGGTGAGCACACCGACGCGGTGCTCGAGGAGCTGGGACTGCCCATGGAGGAGATCATCGACTACAAGGTGAGCGGCGCGATCCTCTAGTCCGAGCCGACGAAGGGGAGGACGCCGAACGGCGTCCTCCCCTTCTGTTCGTCTGACACCGGCTGTTCGAGCGTGGAAGGAACAGCGGATCACACGCCGGCAGCAGCCTTTTCCAACGACTGATCCTCTGGCGCGTCGGCAGCCGGGTAACGCAGGATGCCACGCACGTTGTTACCCGCGCGCATGTCGTCGTAGCCGTCGTTGACGCCCTCGAGCGGGTAGCTGCGTGTGACCATCGCGTCGAGGTCGACGAACCCACCGCTCCACAATTCCAGAACCTTCGGGATGTCGGCGCGCGGATTGGCCGAACCGTACAGGCTGCCGACGATCTGCTTCTCCTGCAGGGTGAGGTCCATCAGGTTCACCGAGATCTCGCGCTCGAGCATCGGGTGGATGTTGGTGACGATGAGCCGCCCGCGCTTGGCCGTCATCGCCAGGGCCTTTGCCACCAGACGTCCCTCGCCCACGCCCATGGCGCAGATGAACTTGTCGGCTCCCCGGTGCCACGTCGCCTCCGCGACCACACCCCGGGCGTCCTCCCACGATTCGGCCACGTGTGTGGCACCCATCCGAAGTGCGATCTCCCGCTTGTACTCCGACGGATCGATGACGGTGACCGTCCGCGCCCCGGAGAGCTTCGCCCCCTGGACCGCCGCGGCTCCGATGCCCCCGACCCCGGCGACGACGACGTTCTCGCCGGGCTGGACGTCGGCGGTGTAGACCGCCGATCCCCATCCGGTGATGAATCCGCAACCGAGTAGGCATGCGCGGTCCAGGGGGTGGTGCGGTTCGATCTTGATGCAGCTCGCCTCGTTGACCACCGTGTGGTGGGCGAAAGAACCCACGCCACAGGCGAGCGCGAGGTCCTCCCCCTTGGTGTGATGGCGCGCCGTATCGTCCTGGATCTGGTTCCCGCTGTAGATCTTGGCACCCAGATCGCACAGGTTCTGATGCCCGTTGGAACACGACGGGCACCGTCCACAGGACGGGATGAATCCGAACACGACGTGGTCGCCCGGCTGTAGCCACGACACGTGGGAGCCGACCTGTTTCACCACACCCGCACCCTCATGCCCGCCGATACAGGGCAACCGGAACGGCATGTCGCCGGTCACGATGTGCTCGTCGGAGTGACACATCCCCGAGGCATGCAGCTCGACGAGCACCTCTTGTTCTTTCGGGGCATCGAGTTCGATGGTCTCGATCTGCCAAGCTGTGTTGCGCTCCCACAGAACCGCGGCCTTGGTCTCCATTTATTGTCCTTCCACACTACGTTCCGACGAGACGTCAGAGGATGATCGATTGCGATTCGAGGTATGCCGCAATGCCTTCCGGGCCACCCTCGCGTCCGATACCTGATTTCTTGAAACCACCGAAGGGACTCCCGAAGTCCAGTGGCGCCGCTGAGTTGATCGACACCGAACCGGTTCGGATACGCGCCGCCACCCGGCTTGCCCGCACCGGATCCGCCGACCAGACCGCACCCGCGAGTCCGTACTCCGAGTCGTTGGCCACGGCGACCGCGTCGTTCTCGTCGTCGTAGGCGATGACCACCGCAACCGGCCCGAACAACTCGTCACGGGCGATCGCCATGTCGTTGTCGACGTCCGCCAGCACAGTCGGGCTGACATACGAACCGCTGTCGAAACCGTCAGGGCGGGTACCGCCGGCGACCAGGCGAGCACCGGCGTCGACCGCGCCCGCCACCGCGTTCTCGATTCTGTCGCGGGACGCCGCGTTGATGACCGGTCCCACCTCGGTGTCACGTTCTGCTGGATCACCGATGCGCATCGCCGAGACTGCTGCCGCAAACGGCTCGAGGATCTCGTCGTAGCAACTGCGCGGCAGCAGGATCCGCGTCTGCGCGGCACAGATCTGCCCGTTGTTGGCCATCACGCCGGTGACCAGTCCGTTGATGAGGGTGGCGTCGACCACGACATCGTCCAGCACGACAGCGGCCGACTTGCCTCCCAATTCGAGGGTCACTCGACGGACGTCCTGCGCACACGCGGCGCCGATCTGTTTTCCGGCAGCGGTCGATCCGGTGAAGCTGATCTTGTCCACACCAGGGTGGGCGACGAGCGCCGCTCCCGTGGCCACACCACCGGAGACGATGTTGATCACCCCCGCCGGGATACCGGCTTCCTCGATGCACTCCGCCAGCATCGAGAGGGCGAGCGGTGCCTCCGGTGACGGCTTGAGGACGATCGTGCACCCGGCGGCCAGCGCCGGAGCCATCTTCAACGCGGCGGTGAACAACGGTGCGTTCCAGGGCACGATCGCTCCCACCACACCGACCGGGAGTCGACGCACCAGAACCTCGCCACCCGTCGCCGACGGGCGTCTCTCCTCGAACTCGTAGTCCTCGACGATCGCCGCACAGGCCCGGTAGACCCCGAGGGCGGTGGCCAGTTGCCCGAAGGTCGTCCACTTCCGTGGTGACCCGACCTCGGCGGAGACGACGTCGGCCAACTCTTTCGTCCGTGCTCCGATCGCATCGGCCAGGGCGGTGATCGCCTGTGCGCGGATGGCGGCGGTGCTGGACTGCCACGGGCCATGCTCGAGCGCCGTCCGGGCGGCCTCGACCGCGACGGCGACGTCGGCCGCGGTCGCCTCGCCGACCCGTCCGAGCAATTCGCCGTCGGCGGGCGAACGGACCTCGATCGGCGGCCCCGATGTCGGACTCCATTTTCCCGATACGTACATGCCTTCGAATTCGTACACGTACAACCTCTCACTGTGCTCTGCGAGCGTGGCAGCCACGATGTCGTGATCACCCATCGGCCCGTCCGTATTTCTGGCAGTAATGTCACCCTAGACCAACGACGGTACCGCGCCCTCGGCGCTGCCGAACAGCGGTCCGAGCTGATCGGGCGTACTACCGTGCAGAACCAGTTCGTCGGCGCCGGCATCGCGGTACCGATCGAATGTCCGCCAGCATTCGGTCCCCGAACCCACCGCGGACGCCGACCGGATCCATTCCTCGGGTAGCGAGGACGCCACCTCGGTGAGCTGTTCGCGTGTCCGAACCGAATCCGCCGCCCCCCGGACACCGCGCAGGTGCGGATGCGCACGGAGCGCGTCCAGATCCTCGACCGACCATCCGTTGACCTTCGCCAGCTGCTCGCCGAACCCCGGGATCTGGTAGTACGTCACCGCACGGCCACCGATCACGGCCAGTTCCTCGGCGGGGTCGAGGCCGGAGGCCACGACCACGGTGGCGTAGATCCGCACGCTGCCGGAGGCGCGTTTCGCATCCTTCTCCGCCTGACGGACGACCCGGACCGATCGGGCGACGGCCTCCGGTGTCAGGAACGGGTGCAACAGCACCCCGTCGAAGTACCGGCCCGCGATGCCGAGCCCCCGGGGGCCGATCGCGGCGAACACCAACGGCGGAACCGGCTGGTCCGGAACATCGGCCAGGCGTAGCGAGGGATATCTGCCGGCCGGTCCGTCGTATGTGACCTTCTCGCCGCGACACAGCCGTCGGAACAGTTCGGCCGAGTCGACGATCGAGGCATTCGTGGATGGGGGTAGCCCGACCGCACGCCACATCGCGTCGACCGAGCGGCCGATCCCGATGACGATCCGTCCATTCGACATCGCCTGGGCCGTCATCGCCATCGAAGCGAGCATCGCCGGATGCCTGGACTGGAAATGAGTGATCCCCGAGGCGATCTCGATCGTGTCCGTGACCTGGCCGATCGACCCGGCGATGACACCGAAATCCTTCGTGCCCCACCGCTCGCTGAGCCACAGTGTGCTCAAGCCCAGGCGCTCGGCCTCGACCGCCTGGCCGATCACCGGCCGGGGATCCGGTACGCGCCCTGGAAGCGTGTACGCACCCACCGCCGGCCGAGGCGGTCGCCCGGTCCCGAGCGCAGGATCGAACGCGATCCCCGAAAAGTTGGCTTTTTCGTCGGTCATGGGCCTATTCTGACAGTGTTGGTCACTTTATGAAAGGGCGTGGCAGTCCGAGTTTCGCGGCGGCGCCCGGGCCGGAGGAATGGAATTCGTATGGTCTACACACCGACCCGGGGTGACCTCGGCGGCGATGCACGCGAGGTTCTCGACTCCTGGCTTCCCCCGCGCATCGCACCCGACGGCACCGACTTCGAGATCTCGGATCTCTCGGCGCCGGATGCGGGCTATTCGGGCAAGACGGTATTCCTGACCGCGACGTGGACGGACCCGGCCGGAAACCGGCGACGCGCGGACCTCGTACTGCGGATGCAGGCATCGGACCACCAGTTGTTCACCACTCCGGACGCACCCCGCCAGGCCGAGATCATGAAACGGCTGGGCCGGACGGCGCGCGTCGCGGTTCCGGAGATCGTGTGCATCGAACGCGATTCCTCGATCCTCGGCGCCCCCTTCTATCTGATGCGACGTGTCCGTGGCCGCACGCCTTCGGACGTGCCGAGCTGGCACAAGCGTGGTTGGACCACCGAGCTCTCGACTCCCGAGCGAGAACTCCTCTACGACAACGCGATCGAGTCGTTGGTGGCCGTCCATCAGGTGGACGACCCGGACGTGCTGGACTTCCTGCGCGAAGCTTCCGCGACCGGGTCGACCGGGCTCGCCCGCTATCTCGACAACCTCCGACGTTGGTACGAGTGGGCTCGCCCCGATCTCGCCGTCGGCGCGGAGACCCTGGCGCGCGCGTTCGATGCCATCATGACCGGGGCGCCGACCACCGACCGCGAAGGCGTGGTGTGGGGTGATGCTCGTGTCGGGAACATGTGTTTCGCCGACGACATGTCGGTCGCCGCATTGTTCGACTGGGAGACCGCAACCACCGGACCCCCCGAGATCGATCTGGGTTGGTGGCTGATGTTCGAGGAATTCCTCTGTGAAGCACTCGGTTTCATCCGCCCCGCCGGTATCCTCGACAGCGAAGCGACTCTCCGTCGATACGTCGAACTCGGCGGACGAGTCGACGGCGACATCGGCTACTACAAACTGCTGGCAGCGTTTGTGCTGTCGCTCATCAACAACCGTCTCGCCATCCTGCTGGCCAGAGACGGTCTCGACATGGAGATCGCCCGCAGGTATCCCACCACCGTCGTCGGACTCGTGGACCGATATCTCACCGAACTGAGCACTGGAGAACCAGATGACCAACAGCGAACCGCCTGAACCGTCGCCGGTCGGCACCACCGGCCAACCCTGGGAGATGGTGATCGAACAGGGCAAGATCCGCGAGTTCGCCGCCGCGATGCAGTCGGACAACCCCGCTTATCAGGGACCCGACGCGATCATCCCACCGACATTTCTCGTCAACGCCGCGCAGTGGGCACCGGCGGGAGTACGGATCAACGTCGGTTTCGACCGCAGACGACTGCTACACGGCGAGCAGGAGTACACGTTCGTCGGCCCTCCCCCCAGGGTCGGCGACGTCCTGATCGCGCAGGAGCGCATCGTCGACCGATACGAGAAGCCCGGCAAGCGGGGAGGTCAGATGCGATTCGCCGTCGTGAGAACCGAGTTCCGGGACCGAACCGGTGATCTGGTCGCCCAGGCCACCGCAACTTTCATCGAACGCGCTGCCCGAGGAGCAACCCGATGACCGCCCTCACCGTCGGAAGCACCGCCACGCCTCGACAGTTCGGACCGCTGACCCGTCAGATGTTCGTCCGGTACTCGGGAGCCTCTGGGGACCTGAACCCGATGCACTACGACGACACCATGGCACGCAGCGCCGGGAACCCGTCCGTGTTCTCGCAGGGAATGCACCAGTCCGCGTTGCTCGCGACCTTTGCGACCGACTGGCTCGGGGCCGAGAACGTACGCCGTTACGGTGTGCGGTTCCGTGAACAGGTATGGCCGGACGATGTCCTGACCTGCACCGGCGCGGTCACCGCGATCACCGAGAACGCCCGCGGCGAGACCATTGCCGCCGTCGAGTTGACGTGCACCCGGCAGAATGGCGCGGTCGCCATCGCCGGATCGGCCGATTTCGTCGTACCACATGTGGCAGCGTGACGAAGACGATCGTGCCGTTTCGGGACGGTCGGTCGTCCGCTGTGGCGATCAGCGGTTAGGCTGAACTCCCATGTCAGATGCAACGCCGATAACGCGCAGGGCCAGCTATGGCCCGTCGAGCCCCGAGGTGGGCAGCCGGGGCGCGAACACACGCACCAAGATCGTCGAGGTCTCCCTGGATCTGTTCGGCCGGCTGGGCTTCTTCAACACCTCCGTGGACGCCATCGCCAAAGAGGCCGACATCTCGAGGGCCACGCTCTACCAGTACTTTCCCGGCAAGGACGAGATTTTCCTCGAACTCCTGGATGTGTGCGGGCGGGCTCTGTTCCGGGTCGCGCGGCGTATCGGCCCGCTGGGCCCGACCAAGGTCGGATTCGACAACCTCAACTGGTGGCTCGGCGAGTGGAGCTGGGTCTTCGACCGATACTCCACGATGTTCGTGCAGTGGACGAGTGTGGCCATGTCCGACACCTCCGTCCGGCCGCAGATCGACACTTTCATGTCGGCCTACACAAAGCTGGTCACCGACAGGCTCGAGCGTTCGGACCTGCAGGGAATCGAACCGCGGGTGGCCGCGATGGCGATGATCGCGATCGTGCACCGCATCAACCTGTTCCTCGCCACTGATCGCACCTACGGTCGAGACACCCAGGCGGTGGTCGACTCGCTGTCTGTCTACCTGCAGTTGTTGCTGTTCCCCGAGACCCCGTCGTCCGTCCTCAACAGCATTCCTCTGGAGACGCCGCCCGAGGACGTGGTCATCGAGGTGCCTCCGCTGCCTTCGACCGTCGGCCTGTCCGTCGAGGACCGGACCGCGAATCTGAGCAAGCGTGCGATCAACACCGTGCGCACTCTGGTGGATGCCGGCGCGAAGCAGTTCCAGCTCAAGGGATATCACCGTACGAGCGTCGACGACATCGTAGAAGAGGCCGGACTCGCCCGCGGGACGTTCTACAAGTACTTCAGCGAGAAGCAGGACCTCCTGGTCGCCATCAGCATCGAAGCCGCCGATCTGGCGATAGATCACGCCGAGCGCCTGAGCAAGATCAATCTCACCGACCCGGACACCACAGAGCTCCGTGCCTGGATCCGCAGCCTGGACGATTTCATGAGGCGCTACTCGGGTTCGATCGGGGCGTGGAACGAGCAGACCACGGACAACGACATCGTGGGTCAACTCGGCGTCTGCGGGCAGGCGGCCATGGATGCGGCGATGGTGGCCGACCTCGTCGCGACGCGACGTGACTATCCGTTCGACCCCGTGGTCGCGGCCATCATCTTCCGCTCACTGGTCGCCAGAATTCCGCAGGCCGCGCGGGAACAGTCACCTCCGCTGTCGGAGGACGAGACCGCCGATCTCCTGATCGCGTGCATCCGGCGCGGATTCTTCAGCCATCTGGCCTGACCCCTGAGACCGGACTCGTCGGTGCTCTTCTGACCCATGGTCGGAAAGTTGCTTCGCCAGAAGCGTTGCTTTACACGACATCTGAAGCCTGGGACCCGTCCGTCATTGACTACTTCTGACGACTATGTCATCTTTGAGGGAACTCATTACGGGTGGTCTGATCGGCATTCGACCGAATGCCGCAGCAGGAGAGGAAGCTTCAGATGGATATCAGTCGCGCATCCGCGCTCGTCACCGGTGGCGCCGGCGGTCTCGGAGAGGCCACGGTTCGCACCCTGGCCGCCGCGGGTACGTCCGTGGTCATCGCCGACCTGAACGATGAGAAAGGCAAGGCCCTCGAAGTCGAACTCGGTGACCACGTGCGCTACGTCAGCACCGACGTGCTCGACGAGAGCAGTGTCAACGCGGCCCTCGCGGTCGCCAACGAGCTTGCGCCCCTTCGGATAGTCGTCAACGCGCACGGCGGGTCCGCTGGCGCGTCACGCGTGGTCGGTCGCGACGGTGAGCCGGCCTCGTTCGAACAGTTCCAGTGGTACGTCAATCTGTTCCTCAACGGGACCTTCAACGTCCTGCGACTCGGCGCCGCCTCGATGGCCAAGAACGAGCCCGACGAGGTCGGCAACCGTGGTGTCATCGTCAACACCGCGAGCATCGCCGCGTTCGAAGGTCAGATCGGACAGACCGCCTACTCCGCGGCCAAGGGCGGCGTCGTCGGTCTGACGCTGCCTGCCGCGCGCGACCTCACCAAGCAGGGCATCCGCGTGATGGCCATCGCACCGGGCACCTTCTTCACACCGGCCTTCAAGATGGAACGGGAGGAGGCCGAAAAGTACTGGGGTTCAACGGTTCCTTACCCATCTCGGATGGGTAGCCCGTCAGAGTACGCCGCCCTGGTGGAGCACATCGCGAAGAACGACTACCTCAACGGCGAGGTCATTCGCATCGACGGAGCGCTGCGGTTCCAGCCCAAATAGGACCCTGACGACCACACAACAAACGGATCGAGTCGCTCACCGGCGAGCGACTCGATCCGTTGTTGTCTGCGATGGGGTAGGGCGCGCCGGGAGGCAACCGCCACAGCTCACCGCTGCCTCACACGATGTTCGCGTGCCGCCACTGATCGATCGTCGCCGCGTCCACGCCCAGTTCCCCCAAGATCTTCTCGCTGTGTTCGCCCAGTGCCGGAACAGGATCCATCCGGGGATCGACCCCCCTCAGATCAGCCGGCGGTAACAACGCACCGATCTGTCCGCCGGGTGTGCGCACGGTGCGCCACCGCTTGCGTTCGGCCAGCACCGGATGGTCCCACACTTGCACCATGGTGTTCGTCCGGGCGTTGGCGATACCCGCGGCCTCGAGCTTGTCTTCCAGCTCGTCCGCCGTGAGGGATTGGATCGCGGCGGTGATGATCGCCTCCAGTTCCTCCCGGTTGAGCACGCGCAGGGGGTTCTTGGTGAACCTGGGATCATCCGCCAACTCCGGCAGGCCGAGGACCTCCGCACAAAGTCGTTGCCACTCGGGCTGATTCTGGACGGCGAGCAGGACGATACCGCCATCACCGGCGGTGAACGGACCATACGGCGCGATCGTCGCATGCCTGGCTCCGGTCCGACGCGGAGCGGTGCCTCCATACCGGGAGTAGTACATCGGGGAACCCATCCACTCCGCGAGGGCCTCGAAGAGCGACACCGAAACGGCGGGCGCGCGGCCCGTCGTCGCCCTCGTGTACAGCGAGGCGAGGATACCCGAATAGGCAAAGGTCCCGGCCGCGATGTCGGCCACGGAGATCCCCGCCTTGGCGGCCTCGTCCTCGGTCCCGCTCACCGCGATCAGACCGGCCTCGGCCTGGACGAGCAGATCGTAGGCCTTCCGCGACTGCCACGGCCCCTCTCCGTAACCGGTGATCTCACAGACGATCAGACCGGGATGCGAGGCTTCGAGGTCGTCGGCACCCAAACCCATCCGGCGCACTGCCCCCGGACCGAGATTCTGGATGAACACGTCCGCATCTGCGAGCAGTTCGCGCAGAATCCGCTGCCCGACCTCGCTCTTGAGGTCGAGCGTCAACGATTCCTTGGACCGGTTGAGCCAGACGAAGTAGCTCGAATCCCCGTGCACCGTCTCGTCGTAACCCCGGGCGAAGTCCCCGACCCCGGGGCGCTCGATCTTGATGACCCGCGCGCCGAGGTCGGCCAGCTGACGAGTGGCATACGGCGCAGCCACCGCCTGCTCGAGACTGATGACCGTGATACCGACGAGCGGCAAGGAGGGGGTCATCGAACCGATGGTTCGCGCGGCAGGCCCAGCAGACGTTCGGCGATGGTGTTGCGCATGATCTCAGACGTGCCGCCGGCAATGGTCAGGCAACGCGCGAACAGGTAGGCGTACGTGAGGCCGGGAGTGTTTCCGGTGACCGCGGCGGTACCGGCCAGGTCGATGCCCAGCTCGGTGATTCGTTGCGAGTGTTCGGCTTTGATCAGCTTGGTGACGTTCGCCTCGGGTCCTGGTCCGGCACCGATGACCGCTCGGGCGGCCTGGCGGAGATTGAGGAGACGCAGTGTGTGGGCTTCGGCGATCATCTCGCCGACCCGATGCTCCGCGTCACGGGCGCCGGTCCCGTCCAGCAACTTGACCAGTTCCGCGACGCCGAAGTCGATGGAACCGCTGCCGCCGCCGATGGAAACCCGCTCGTTGCCCAAAGTGGCCCGGGCGACCTTCCATCCTTCGCCCACCTCCCCGACCACATCGGAATCGGGAACGAACACGTCGTCGAAGAAGACCTCGTTGAACAGCGCCTCACCGGTGATCTCGCGGAGCGGACGAATCTGGACTCCCTCGGACGAGAGGTCGATCGCCATCATCGACACACCCGCATGTTTCGAGGCGTCCGGATCGGTGCGGACGGTCGCGAGGCCCCACTGACATTCGAGAGCGACACTGGTCCAGACCTTTTGGCCGGTCACGCGCCAACCGCCGTCGACCTTCTTGCCGACGGTCCGGACAGCAGCAGCATCCGAACCCGCGCCGGGCTCGCTGAACAGCTGGCACCACTGGTCGCGACCGCGAAGTACCGGTTCGATCCACCGCTCTCGCTGATCATCCGAACCCACCTGCGCGATGGTGAGATTGACCCAACCCGTGATCCCGAGATCGGGCAGGTCGATACCCTCGAACTCTTCCTCGATGACCAGTTGTTCGATCGCTCCGGCCTCGCGTCCCCAGGGCCTACGCCAGTGCGGCACGAGGTATCCGCTGTCGACCAGGTGGTCACGGCGCTGCCCCTCGGGCAGGGATCGTACGGCCTGCGCCTCGGCGCGTGCAGCCGCGCGGAACTCCTCGGCCTCTGGTGGCAGGTCGAACGACGCGCCCTGCGCCTGCCCCGCACGATACGCATCGACGATGTCGGCGAGCGGATCGACGCCGTCGGTCAGAATCGCGGCCACGGTGGTCGCCCTGCGTAAGTACAAGTGGGCGTCGTGTTCCCAGGTGAACCCGATGCCCCCGTGCAGCTGGATGTTCATCCGGGCATTGCCCAGTTGGGCCGGGCCCGCGTACGCGGCAGCGACCGCCGAGGCGAACCAGATGCCGTCGATGTCACTCGCACGCGCCGCGTCCCAGGTGGCCGCGATCGACGCCTCGGTGGCGATGAGCATGTTGGCGCAGTGGTGTTTGACCGCTTGGAATGACCCGATGGACCGTCCGAACTGTTCGCGGACCTTCGCATAATCGGTGGCCATCTCGAGGCACGCGAGCGCGCCGCCGATCGCCTCTGCGGCGGCCAGGACGCGAAGGACACTGCGGCCCGCCCGACTCGCGCTGCGCAGAACACGGTTGGTCGGGACCGCGACTGCGGTCAGCGACACCGTGCCGATACCGCGAGTGGTGTCGAGGGCCTCGGCCGCCGCGACCTCGACGCCGGCTGTGGCCTTGTCGAGCACGACGAGGTCGTCGCCGAGGGAAAGCACGAGGAGGTCTGCCTCAGGTGCCGACAACACCGCGCGCACCTGGCCGCTGATCAGACCGTCGGCGTCGCGGGACAATCCATTGGCGAGCCCCACAGCGCCTGTCGTGGAACCGTCGGCGAGACCCGGGAGGAGTTCGGCGCGGAGATCCTCGTCGCCCGCGTGAGCGATCACGGCCGACGCGACCACGGTCGACAGGAACGGGCCGGGAGCCAACTCGTGCCCCATCGCCTCGAGGACAACGGCCAATTCGGCGATGCCGTAGCCTGAGCCCCCGTACTCTTCCGGTAGGTGCAAGCCGAGCCAACCGAGGTCTGCAGTGCTCGACCAGAAGGTCTCGAGTTCGACAGCCCCGTCCAGAGAGGCCCGCGCAGCCGCACGCACACCGTGCCGCGCGAGATGGCCGACGGCGGCGTCGGCCAGGTCAATGTGTTCGGAGGATATGGCAAGCGCCATCTCGGCCACCTTTCGATTGCGAACTCGTCGGGCCTGTCGACGTTCGAAACTGACCCTAGATGTCAGATCACCGATATTCAAGACTCGCTCGATCGCGGCCGGACCGAGCAGGCTTCGGCACCCCCATCTTGCGATGATGGATTCTGAACTGGGCAAATATTCGCCGCATCCGCGTCAGGGACTCGGCTCGGCCATTGCATGGACAGGGTGTCAGATGATCTACTATGGTTCCGTGCAGGAGTGACCCACGTCATTCACACGAGAGATTTGGAAGTCTTGAATGAGCATCTCGCTGATCTTGGACATGGCCTTGTCGGGCAACCCCGACAAGACGGCCATCACCGTCGACGGAGCCTCCCTGACCTACGCCGAATTCGGTGAACTGGTCACCGGCGCAGCGACCGTCATCACGCAGGCAGGCGCCGAGAACGTCGTCTTCCTCGGGGAATCCGGACTCGAACTCCCGGTGCTGCTGTTCGCCGCGGCCCATGCCGATGTCCCGTTCGTCCCGGTGAACTACCGCCTGGCCGCCGCGCAACTCGAGCAATTGATCGCGCGCACCCGCTCTCCATTGGTCGTGGCAGACCCGAGATACGTGTCCGAACTGTCGTCGGATCACAACGTGACGACCACCGAGGAGTTCGCGACGGCCGCGCGGGCCGCTGCCGCCGACCCCCTGCCGGCCGCGAACGTCGACCCCGACGATCCGGCCATCGTCCTGTTCACCAGCGGGACCACCTCCGCCCCCAAAGGTGTGATCCTGCGACACAGCCATCTGCTGAGCTACGTCATGAGCACAGTGGAATACGGCTCCGCAGCGGACAACGAGGGCGCGCTGATCAGCGTTCCGCCTTATCACATCGCCGGGATGGGCACGATCCTGACGAACGTCTACGCGGGCCGGCGGATGATCTATCTTCCCCAGTTCGACGCACACGGGTGGGTGGAACTCGCCCGCCGCGAGGGCGCCACCTCGGCGATGGTCGTGCCGACGATGCTGGACCGTATCGTCGATGCCCTCGCGGGTGCGCCGGCCGACCTTCCCGCTCTCGCATCGTTGTCCTACGGTGGGGCACGGATGCCGCGCCCCACCCTCGAAGCAGCGCTACGCGCGTTCCCCCAGGCGGGCTTCGTCAATGCGTACGGACTGACCGAGACGAGTTCGACCATTGCCCTTCTCGGTCCCGACGACCATCGCGCGGCCATGGAGAGCGACGATCGCGACGTCCAGGCACGCCTGGGCTCCGTCGGCCGGCCGGTGCCCGGGATCGAGATCCAGTTGCGTGGCCCCGACGGCCTCCCGGTGGCCGACGGCGAGCAAGGCGAGCTGTGGGTACGTGGACCGCAGGTCTCCGGTGAGTACATGGGGGCCGGGTCGGTCCTCGACGCCGAAGGTTGGTTTCCCACAAAGGACCTCGCATACACCGATTCCGCCGGGTATCTGTTCATCGTGGGGCGCAACGACGACACCATCATCCGTGGCGGCGAGAACATTGCACCCGCCGAGATCGAAGACGTACTCGTACAGCATCCCGCGGTCCATTCGGTGGTGGTTGTCGGTGTGCCCGATGCTCATTGGGGTGAGGCCATCGTGGCCGCCGTGGTCGTCGAGGCGGGCTCCTCGCCCGACCACGACGAACTGCGCACCTACGTACGCGAGCGCCTCCGTGGTTCCCGGACACCGGACAGGGTGGTCTTCCTCGACGACCTCCCGGCAACCGCGACCGGAAAGATACTGCGCAAGAAAGTCGTCGAGGACATCGTCGATCGTCCTGCGACCGCACACGCGTAGCGCGTGCACACCACCTGATCCGATCAGCAAGAGAACGGAGACACCGTGTTCAAGACCGGAAGTCGTCTACAAAGCCAGGTTTGTGGCACCCAGGTCATCATCATCAAGGCGCCGGCAGGCGAGGCAGCACTCGATTGCGGGGGTCAGCCGATGATCGATGTGACGCAGTCACCGGTGGCCGGGCTCAGCCCCGCCGCGGGCCTCGACGGCGGCACCCAGATCGGCAAACGCTACGTCGACGCCGACGACACCGTCGAGATCCTGGTGACCAAGCCCGGCACCGGAAGCCTGTCGCTGGACGGGAAGCTGCTGGACGTCAAGAGCGCCAAGCCACTCCCCTCGAGTGACTGACGGCGCAACTTCGGCGCGCGGACCGCTCGGCGGGATTCGCGTACTCGAACTAGCAGGTGTCGGACCGGCGCCGCACGCCGCGATGTTGCTCGGCGATCTGGGCGCGGACGTCGTCCGCGTCCAGCGTCGTGGCTCGCTGGCCCCGGATCGCCCCGCCGCGGCCGGACTTCGAGGTCGGACGATCGTCGAGGCCGACCTGAAGGACGCGGCGGACCTGCGTGACATCCGGGGGCTCGTTCAGCGAGCCGACATCCTGATCGAGGGGTTCCGTCCGGGCGTGGCGGAGCGGATGGGCCTCGGACCCGACGACGTCGCCGAGCTCAATCCGCGACTGATCTACGGCCGGATGACCGGATGGGGACAGACTGGTCCGCGTGCCGCCGAAGCCGGGCACGACCTGAATTACATCGCCATGACCGGGCTGCTCCACGCCGTGGGCCGGCCGGGTGAACGCCCGGTGCCGCCGCTGAACCTGTTCGGCGATTTCGGCGGCGGCTCGATGTTTCTGGTGATCGGGCTGGTCGCGGCCCTGGTCGAGCGACAGTCGTCGGGTCGAGGCCAGGTCGTCGATGCCGCGATCGTGAACGGCGCCCCCATGCTCGGGCACCTCTTGTGGGCCATGCGTGGCGCGGGTCGGTGGTCAGACGATCGCGGCGTCAACGTCTTCGACGGGTCCGCGCCGTTCTACGACACCTACGAGTGTGCTGACGGGAAGTACGTCGCGGTCGCCGCCTTGGAGCCGCAGTTCTTCTCGGAGCTCCTCGCCGTACTCGGTATCGATCCGCTCGAGGTGGGCGAGCAGCGAGACCCGGCCGGTTTCCCGCGGATGCGCACGATTTTCACCGAACGCTTCGGTTCGCGGACACGGGACGAGTGGGCCGCGATGTTCGCCGGGACCGACGCGTGTGTCACCCCGGTGCTGACGTTCGCCGAAGCCGAGACCGATGCGCACATGGTCGGTCGCGGTGTGTTCACCGCGATCGGCGGGGTCACCCAACCCGCACCGGCACCGGCGTTCTCACGGACGTCGCCTGCACTACCGACGCCACCGCCTCGCCGTCCGGCCGAGACCGCGGACGTCTGGGCCTGATCGTCAACCGTTGTCCGTACTACCGATCCTGGAGGAATTGATCATGACCGTGACTGCCGAAGCCCCCGCGCTGATCGAGCGCCGCGGCCACGTCTTGCTCATCACGCTGAACCGCCCGCAGGCGCGTAACGCCGTGAACGCCGAGATGTGCATTCTGGTGGGGGATGCCCTGGCAGAAGCAGACAAGGATCCCGACGTTCGCGCAGTCGTGCTCACCGGAGCCGGCGACAAGGCGTTCTGTGCCGGCGCCGACTTGAAGGCGATCATGCGCGGGGAAGCTGTGATCCCGCCCGGACGCGAGAAGTGGGGCCTGGCCGGATACGTCGGACAGGCGATCAGCAAGCCCACGATCGCGGCTGTCAACGGACCGGCGCTCGGCGGCGGCACCGAACTGGTACTCGCCAGCGATCTGGTCGTTGCGGCCGACACCGCGGTGTTCGGGTTGCCGGAGGTGACCCGCGGGCTGATCGCCGGAGCAGGCGGCGCGTTCCGTCTCGCCGCGAAACTCCCGCCGGCGGTCGCCATGGAACTACTGTTGACGGGCGAGTCGATCACCGCGGCCCAGGCACTCGACCTGCATCTGGTCAACCGGGTGGTGCCCGCGGCCGACGTTCTCGACACCGCGCTGGCGCTCGCTGCGACGATCGCCGGCAACGCGCCGCTCGCGGTTGCCGCCACCAAGCGAATCGCCCTGGCGCAGAACGAGAGTGGCGATCGTCCTCAGGAAGCAGTCGGCTGGGAGATGACGAACGCGGCACTGCCCGCAGTCGCCGGCTCCGAGGATGCCAAGGAGGGCCCGCGCGCATTCGCGGAGAGGCGCGCCCCGGTCTGGCAGGGCCGCTGACCGGTCGCGTCCTCCGGGCGGACGGACCACCTGTCCGGACGGCCGAACTGAGGCTGTCGCGAGAGACCCCTGGTAGCGATGCGCCAGGGGCTCCACCCCCTCATCGTGTCGGTCGCCGGGCGCAGGTCAACGCGATACGACGAGACCCATGCCGGTGATCCATTCTTCGACCGGCTGGTAGGCGACGGTGTGCAGCGGCTTCCCGCCGCCGGCGGCGCCCGCTGCGAGCCAGGTTCGCACCTCGTTGGCGCCGACGCCGGCCTGCGCACGCGCGTCGTCGGTGAGTGCGGCGAGTTCGGCACCATCCCACTCGGCCAGCGCATCCAGGAAGGCCCTGTCCCACTCGGGCTTGATCTTCTTCCGCGCGGCCGCGGCGCCCTCGGTGATCACGCGCCGCCGCTCCTCGTCGCTGATGTCGAAGGCATCGAGTTCCAGGCTCGGCGGCGAGTGCGACAGTCCGCCGGTCCCGACGACGAGCACGCGCGCGTCGATCGTGTCGAGAAACCGTCCGACCGCGTCGCCGAACGACAGGACCCGCGCAGCCGACGGCAGCGGCCCGGTCGCACAGTTGATGGGTAGCGGGATGACCGGGTACGCATTCAGGTCTCCGGTCAGATCTCGTAGCGGTTGCGCGAACGCGTGGTCGAGGCCGACCTCCCGACAGATCGAGATGTCGAACTCCGAGTCGAGCAGATGGGCGCCGAGCTCGGCGGCGATGTCAGCCGGAACGTCCAGGCGACCCTCCGCGTGGCCGCCTTCGGGAAGTATCGAGGCCGACAGCGCGACGGCAAAGGTCGGGACGATGTGGCGGAAAGCCCGCCGGTGGTCGCCACCGAACAACACCACGAAGTCGGGGTCGAACTCGGTTACCACGGCGCGTGCCTCGGCCAGACCCGCCCGGAACTCCGTTCCGAAGACCAGATCGGTGTCGCGCTCCATGCCGGGGCTGTGGCTCGCGCACACCACCAAGCGGTTCTGTTCGGTCATGTCACTCCTCGTCCGTACGCGGTGGGTGGCCCGCCCGCGCGCCGCCCACCGATCAATAGTGACACAGACGTTAGATCAAATACCGAACCCAGTCGAGAGCGGCTCGGTCATCCCTTGACAGAGGCACACACTCACGATCAAACTAGACGTAACTGTCAGATATTGGAGGTTGACTCACGTGGCTTTTGTGATCCTGCAAGCTTGTTGCAACGACGCATCGTGCGTCGATGTCTGCCCGGTCAACTGCATCCACCCAACGCCTGACGAACCGGACTTCATGCGGACCGAGATGCTGCACATCGACCCGCAGACATGCATCGACTGCGGCGCATGTGTGGAGGCCTGCCCCGTCGACGCGATCAAGGCCGAGGACGAACTGGACGACCCGGAGCTCCCGTTCATCGAGCTCAATGCCGATTACTTCGAACAGCACCCCCTGCAGTCCGGACAACTCGACGTCCCGAAACCGTTGTGGCGCAAAGCGGATTTCTCGGATATGCGCGTGGCCATCGTCGGTTCGGGACCGGCCGCGTTCTACGCGGCCGCCGAGCTGATCTCGCTGAAGGGCGTTCAGGTCGACATGTTCGAGCGCCTGCTCACGCCGTACGGACTGGTGCGCTCAGGGGTCGCCCCCGACCATCCCGGCACGAAGGCGGTCACCGACATCTTCCGGACACTGGAGCGCCGCAAGAACTTCAGGCTGCACCTCGGAGTCGAGATCGGCGTCGATCTGACGCACGAGGAGCTGCTCGCCCACAACCACGCGGTCATCTACGCGGTGGGAGCGTCGTCGGACCGTCGCCTGGGCATCCCCGGCGAGGACCTCCCGGGCAGTCATACCGCCACCGAGTTCGTCGGCTGGTACAACGGCCACCCCGACTACGCGGACCGGACCTATGACCTGAGCGGCGAGCGCGCCGTCATCGTGGGCAACGGCAACGTCGCCCTCGACGTCGCTCGGATTCTGCTCACCGATCCTGATGACCTCGACCGCACCGACATAGCCGATCACGCACTCGAGGTGCTGCGCACGAGCAACATCCGCGAGGTCGTGGTCCTCGGCCGCCGCGGTGTCGCACAAGCCGGCTACACCAACCCCGAGATGATGGCACTGCGCCATCTTCCGGGCGTCGACCTCGTGATAGACCCGGATGACGTCGAGATCGACCCGGTCACGCAGGGCATCCTCGACGCCGCCGACACCGAGTCGTCGGTGAAGGCGAAGATCTCCCTGGCCCGCAGGGTTGCCGCGGACGGCGACACAGGCGCGGCGAAACGTCTGGTCCTGCGATACCTCTCCTCCCCCACCGAGATCTCCGGGACAGACCACGTCGAGTCGATCAGCATCACACGCAACGAACTGCAACTGACCGAGTCCGGCGGAGTCGTCGCCGTTCCCACCGACGTCACCGACGCCATCGAGACGACCCTGGTGCTGCGCGCGGTCGGCTACCGCGGCGTTCCGGTCCCCGGAGTGCCGTTCGACGACGCTCGCGGGGTCATCTCCAACGTCGAGGGCCGGGTCGTCACTCTGCACGGCGGCGAGCCCGTTCAGGGCGTCTACGCCACCGGCTGGGTGAAGCGTGGTCCGTCCGGTGTCATCGGAACCAACAAGAAATGTGCAGCCGACACCGTGGATCTCCTCCTCCAGGATTACGTCGCCGAAGCTCTTGCCGATCCGCCGCAGGACGCGGACTCGTTCGCGGAACTCCTGGCCGAGAGAGCACCCGAAGTCGTCGACTTCGCCGGCTGGACCCTGATCGACAAGGCGGAGAAGGCCGCGGGCAAGCCGCGTAAGCGACCGCGGGTGAAGTTCGTCGACGTCGATTCGATGAGGGCGGTGGTCCGCGGGGACTGAGGTACCTCGCGACACGCCTGTCGTAGCTCCGATGCATCGCTACTCACGATCGTCACATATTTCTGACGAAGTGATCATTACTCCGTCAGACGCCGACCATGCTCAAGCGGGCTCACCATCCTCGCTTGACAATGGCTTTTCTGGGTTCTAGCTCGCTTTATTCCAGACTCTACGGTAACGATTAGGTAACATACGGCGGGAATGCTGGGAGTGACCCGCGCCATAGTCCAGTATCAAGGTGTCTCATCTGACAGTCCGTACTTTTTATGACTCACCCTCCATCGACGCGGAGTCCGGTACGACGCTCAGTCGAGAAACCCATCTGCGGGCGGAATCCCTCGTCCCGAACTCAGGAGCACAGCATGACGAAATCAAGGACCGGCCGGCGGTTCATCACCACGACCCTCCTGTCGGTCATCCTCACCGCGGGCATGGTCGCCTGTGGCGGCTCGGATGACGGTGGCGACTCCGCCGCGGAGCCCTCAGCCAATGAGTCGGTGCTGGGCACCCCGAACAAGGCCACCGGTACACCGATCACCATCGGGTTCATCAGCGACGGGAAGTCGCAGGCCATCGACGTCAGCGACGAGATCCGTGGCGCCGTCGCCGCGGCCGATTACGCCAACGAGTACCTCGGCGGAATCGGTGGTCATCCCATCGAGGTCAAGTCGTGCGAAGCGTTGGCTCAACCCGCCGCCGCCGCCGACTGCGCCAACCAGATGGTGCAGGCCGGTGCCGCCGCCGTGGTCGGTCCCACTCCAGGTGAACTGGACCACCTCATCGACGTCCTGTCGCCAGCCAAGATCCCGCTGGTGGTTCACAGTGGCACCACCCAGAAGGGCCTCAGCGCGCCGGGCGTGTACTTGCTGACGAACGGCACCGCCTACTTCGCGAGCTCGGCGACGGCGGCAAAGGACGAGGGGCTGAAGAACACCGTCGGCATCGCCATCGGCGTCCCCGGCGCCGAGGGACCCACCCGCCAGATCGGATCGCTGATCTGGGGCAACGCCGGCCTCGACTTCAGTGTGGTCGGCATCCCGCCGGGCACCGCAGACATGACACCGCAGATCAGCGCGGCCGGCGGTGACGCCGACAACTTCTTCGTGATCGGTAACGACAGCTTCTGCACCAGCGCCTTCAAGGCGATCAAGACAACCAAGCCGAATGCTCCGATCTTCGCGATCGATCGGTGCCTGACGATCGGTGGGGGGAGCTCGATCCCCAACGGCTACGAGGGCATCAACGTCGCCACCACACTCGATCTGAGCCCGGATGCCCCCGACTCGCAACTCTATTCAGCAGTTCTCGCCAAGTACGGTGACGGCGCGAAGTTCGGGAATCTCTCGTCGGTCGGTTACGCTCCGATGCTCGGCATGATCAAGGCACTCAACGCGGCAAAGGTCACCGACCCGACGGCGGAGACCGTCATGGCAGCCATGAAGACGGCACCGCCGACCGAGTATCCGCTGACCAACGGACTCATGTTCCAGTGCAACGGAGAACAGCTCCCCATCTCCCCCAACATCTGCAGCGCCGACGGCCTCCTCGCCAAGGCGACCAAGAACGGCGAACTCACCGATTATCAGAAGGTGACCGTCGATCCCTCGCTCTACGACACACCCGGCGCCTGAGCCCTGACCGACCAGTACGACCCGGCGTCGGCCGTCATCCTCGCAAGGGATGGCGGCCGACGCATTTCACCATTCGTCTCCCGTCGTCCGGGCTGCGCCGGTAGGCCACCGTGATCTACCCGGTGCCGATCGATCCAGCCAAGCCGGAGTCGCGTGGTTGCCAGGGTCCACCAGCAGGTGAGGTCAGCCACCCCCCACTGATCCGGCCTGGCCGGCGATGGCCGCTCCCGCTCTACCAGATCGGGGTGCCGCGGCGCGCGATCATCGCGCCGGGTCGTGATCGTGCGATGTTTTCGCGGGTGACTCCGACGGTCTGCACACCGTGCTCGGTGAGGCGGTCGTGATACATCCTGCCAGCCCGCTCACGCGTCTCTGGATCACAGTTCCTCGGTGCACCATACCGGCATTCTCCCGATGGGATCACGGCCTCCACCAGCCCCAGGACGGTTCACCGGCCCGGACTCGCTCACCGCACCAGCCGCGGACACGACGATGCCAGTCACCCCCCACACGGCGGAAGTGACCGGCAGAGCGGGGTCAGATCAGACGGCCTCGCCCAGGTACGCCTGCTCGAGAAGTGCCGGATTCTTGGCCATCTCACTTGCCCGGCCGCGCAGACGGACACCGCCATGCACGATCACGAGCGCCTCGTCGGCCACCTCGAGAGCCAGCTGCACATGCTGCTCCACCAGCACCACGACAGCATTCGTCTCATCGGCGATACGACGGACGACCGGGAGCAGCTCTTCGACGATGACCGGGGCCAGACCCATGCTCATCTCATCGATCAGCAGCGCCCGCGGATTCTGGGTCAGCGCACGGGCCACAGCGAGCATCTGCTGCTCGCCACCCGACAGAGACCCCGCGCTGACCTTGATGCGTTTGCCCAGGGCCGGGAACAGCTCTATGGCCTCGTCCACACCGAATCCACCGGACCGTTTGGCGATCGCCAGGTTCTCGCGCACGGTCAGCGAGGTGAACAGAGCCCGGTCGTCCGGAACCAGCACCAGGCCATGCCGATTGGCCTCCGCGGGACGACCACTGCGCAGCTCTTTGCCCTCCACGATGACCTCCCCTCCCTTGCGTGGCAACAGGCCGGCCAGCGTGTTCATCAGAGTGGATTTCCCCGCCCCGTTCGGGCCGAGGATCGCGAGCACCGAACCCTCCTGGAGCGAGAAGCCGACATCGCGCACCACCCGGACCGAGCCGTAGCCGGCCGTCACCTCCCGGCACTCCAGGATCGGGACTCCCGTGGGCACGGCGGCGTCGGAGTCGTTGACGGTGTCGACCGTATTCACGTCAGCCATGGACCTGAGCCTCTTTTCCTAGGTATGCGGTGGCAACGGTTCGATTCGCCCGAATCTCCGCCGGAGTACCGGAGGCGATGAGTTCGCCGAAGTTGAGGACATGCACTTCGTCGCAGACGTTCAACACGAGATCCATGTCGTGGTCGACCATCAGGATGGTGATCCCGCTGTCCTGTATCTTGCGGAGTCGCTCTCCGAGCCAACGACTCTCGGTACTGTCGAGACCACCCGCCGGCTCGTCGAGCAGCAGCAGGTTGGGTGAGCCCGCCAGCGCGCGAGCGATTGAGACCAGCTGCCGCTGTCCCTGCGACAGTTCGCCTGCCGGCCGCTCGGCGATGTCGCTGATGCCGAGGAGGTCGAAGACCTCCGACAGATGACCGAGGTCGCCGTGTTCGGCCTTGGCGTCGGGACGGTGGACCGCGGCGGTGCGACCGACCTTGACGTTCTCGGTCACGCTCAGGTCGTCGTACAGCTCGATGGCCTGGAAGGTACGGCCGAGGCCGGCGCGAATCCGGTTGTGCGGCGCGAGTTCACTCAACGACGCGCCCGCCAGTGTCACGTCGCCGGTGTACTCGGCGAATCCGGTGATCGCGTCCATCAGCGTGGTCTTGCCGGCACCGTTCGGACCGATCAGGCCCACCAGAGCGCCCTTCGGGATCGCGAGCGAGACCTCTGACAGAGCCACCGCACCACCGTATTTCACCGAGACGTCGGCCAGGACGAGTTCAGGCTCCGCCGACCGATCGACGACCCGCGCTCGTGTCGACGGCCCCACTGCCCGGGCATCGGACCCTGCGTCCGCGTCCGCTGCCGGCTCGCTCGTATCCGGGATAGCCGCTGCGCGGCGCGTGGCCAACAAGGTGTGGGCCGGTCCGACGATTCCCTCGGGATTCAGGATCACGGTGAAGATCAGCAACACACTGGAGATCACCACATACCAGCCGCTGACCGACCACAGCTCGTCGACGACGATGAACAGCAGACCGTTGGCGGCCGTGAGGCCGGCCAGCACACCGCCGGACACCGAGGTGATTCCGGTCAGATAGACAGTCGCGAACAGGGCGACACCACCCATCGCGGCATAGGAGTTGAACGTCACGGTCTGCTGCTGGTAAGCCAGGAGCGACCCGCCGATGCCGGCGATGAACGCACCGATCGCGAAGGCCAGGATCTTCACGCGGACGACACTGACACCGGCAGCCGCAGCGGATCTCTCATTCGCACGGACCGCCAGCATCTCGGCGCCGAGCCGACTCCGCCGGAGCAGGGCGACGAATACGGCGACCCCCACGAGCACGAGCAGCACCAGGACGCCGAATGTGACCCGCGGGTAGTCCAGACCTTGTCCGATACCCAGATCCCAACCGAACAGGCTGGGTTCGGGCGCCCTGACCCCCGAGGCTCCGACGATGTCGACGTTACGGAACCAGATCGCTTCGACTGCGAACGCCATCGCAAGGGTCACCACGGCCACGGTGAGTCCTCGAATCCGTAGCGCGGGCAACCCGATCAGTACGCCGAGCGCAGCCGCACACAACGCGGCCACGACAGGGGCGATCGGGAACGGTAGATGGAACGTGTTGGCGATCGGCCCGAGTAGGAAGCCCGCGACACCGGCGATAGTCAGCTGGGCGAGGGAGACCTGACCCGCGTAGCCGGTGACGACCACCGAGGACAACGCGATGATGGCCATGACTAAGCTGACTATCAGCCCCGTGCGCAGCCGTTCGTCGAGCAACACGAGCGCCAGGACCCCGATGATCGTCATCACCACCGCGGTGGACGCCACATGGTTCGGTCTCGGCGCCCTGCCGAGGGTCTGCAGGATGATCGCACCGCGGGTCGGCAGCGGCTTCGCACGGATCAGAAGGACGGCCAGGATCAGGATCAGCGGCACAAGATCCGGCAGGCCCACGGACGGCAGCCAGTCGAATTGGGTTGCCAGATACTGCGCTTCGGACTGAAGCATACCCACGGCCAGACCAGCCAGTACCGCGACCACGACGAGATCGAAGCGAGCCAGGATCGCGGCGGCCAGAGCCGGGACGATGAACAGCGTGTAAGCAACCGGCACCAACGGGACGATGGGTGCAATCAGGATTCCGGCCAGACCCGCCACCGCCGAACTAAGCATCCAGTTGTAGGCAGCGATCCGGTCGGGCGAGATGCCGCTGACATAAGCACCTCGCTCGGTCTCGGCCGACGCACGAGTGGCCAGGCCGAACTTCGTGTAGCGGAAGGCCAGAGCCAGCACGATCGCCAGCACCACGATCGTCAGCGCGAAGAAGAACCGATCAGCAGACAGCTGGAGCTCGCCGGACTGCCAGACGTCAGTCGGGAAGATCGGTTCCACCGAAACCGGATCGGTACCCAGCTTCTGCGCCACCAGTCCCGCGATCAAGAGGGAGATACCAAGAGCGGCGACTGCGCGGGCCACCAGGGGTGAGGTCCGCAATGGCCGGAAGACGAGCAGGTACAGGACGAGCCCCAGGGCAGCTGCGATCACGAGCGAGATCGCGATCGCGGGCCACATCCCGATCGGCCCGCCGAGGTCGATCGTGTTGGGGAGCCCCGGGATCAGGATGAGCAACTCACCCTCGCGCAGGAACGCGTATGTGTACGCGGTGTACAACGCGATGGCGCCCGTCGCGAAGTTGACGACGCCGGAACTGCGGTAGGTGAGGACGACCGCCAGCGCCAGTGCGCCGAAAACCGCTCCGTTACCTAACCCCAGTAACAAGAACACCAGATGTTGCATAGAGACGCCAATCCTCACGGCTGTGCGGTCAAAGGTGACAGTGATGTTAGATCAAACTGCGATGTACGTCACCCCCTCTGCCCGAATTGACGCATCTCACATTGCGGGGCGGGTCACGCGGGGCGAATTGCGCGACGCAGCGAGCAGCTATGCTCGCTGCCACAAGAACCCGAATGGAGCAAGTCATGTCACGTCTGTTCACCAAGCCGGCCTCGGACCTCACTCCGGTCCAACTCCTTCTCCGAGGTGCCATCGGGGGCACGATGATCGCTCACGGAACCAAACACGGCCGCAGCATCGAAGGCACCGCGGGCTGGTTCCGGTCGATCGGTTTCCGGCAACCCACGCTCCAGGCGAAGGCCTCTGCGGTGGTGGAGGTCGGTGCGGGAGCCGCCATCGTCGCCGGCGCGGCCACCCCGGTAGCGGCCGCCGCGGTCGTCGGGACCATGGCCGTCGCCGCACGTTCGGTCCACCTGCCCAACGGCTTCTTCATCACATCCGAGGGCTGGGAGTACGTCGCCAATCTGTCGGTCGCAGCAATTGCGTTGGCCGCCTTGGGGCCTGGCCACTACAGCGTGGACCGGGCCATAGGCCTGGACTCGAGACTCAGCTCGGGACGAGCTGCCGCTCTCGCGGCGGGCGTCGGGCTCGCGGCAGCGGCAGCGCAACTCGCGGTGTTCCACCGGCCACCGCAGGCGACAGGGGCTGACCCACAGACGCCGACCCCCTCGTCGAACTGACCACAGCCGGTCCCGGCGGACCGCGGGCAGCGGAGGGAAAAAGCGCCGACATGGGGACACACGCGCAGCGATGGGCCAGCAGCGGTATGGCCTACCTGACCGGCGAACCGGAAGCTCCTGACTACTCCCGCGCGCCGATCATGGCGCGGGCCGACATGCTCGCCGACGTGTTCGGCGCTGATGTCGGCGAACTGCTGACCGGCCGGGCGGCCTTGATGGGCAGCTCCCGCGCCGGACAACAGTCCGCGGGCGGCAGCTCCCGTCTCATGCGGTGTCGCGATGGATGGATCGCGATGACGCTCTCGCGGGCGAGCGACATCGACTCACTGCAAGCGCTTTTCGCGCGGGACGATCCGATCGACAGTCCGTGGCAGGCACTGGCCGAGGCGTTGCCGCATCTTCACGTCGACGACGTCGTCGATCGTGCGCAGTTGCTCGAGATACCCGCCGCCGCATTGGGATCGGTGAGTTCGTCCCCCGTCGACATCGTCAGGGCATGGCCCGCTCAGCAGGCCACCCGCCCGCCGTCGCTGCTGGTGGTGGACCTGTCCGCGATGTGGGCGGGACCGTTGTGCGGTCACCTTCTGCAACAGCTCGGTGCGACCGTGATCAAGGTGGAGAGCCCCGAACGTCCCGATGGGTCGCGAGCCGGAAACCCCGACTTCTTCGCCTGGATGAACAGCGGAAAGCAGTTCTACACCACACAATTGAGCCACCGGGCGGTTGGGCTCGCGGGGTTGCTCGATGTCGCGGACGTGGTCATCGAGGCCTCCCGCCCGCGCGCTCTCGAACACGCCGGGCTGGACGCGTCCACCAGGTCGCCGCGCGCCGGGCGGGTATGGGTGCGGATCACCGGTTACGGTCGCGCTACCGGGATGGTGAACCGCGTCGCGTTCGGCGACGATGCCGCAGTTGCCGGCGGACTCGTCGGCCGGGGCACTCGTGGGCCGGTGTTCTGCGGGGACGCGATCGCCGACCCCTTGACCGGACTGGAAGCAGCGACTGCGGTGGTGCAGTCGCTCGCCCGCGGTGGCGGGGAGATAATCGACGTGTCGATGGCCGGCGTCGCCGCCAAGTACGCCGGGTGCCCCGTACTCGAGGACACCGAGCGGGTGACCGTCGCCGTGACGCCGCCCACCGCTCCCCGAATCGGTTCCGGTTTCGAGACGATCGGCGACAACGAGGTTCTGCGTCTCGTCGATGAACGTCGAGGTCCCAGATGCTGATCACCGGGGCGCAGCGACTCTCGGGTGAGCCGGTCGCGGTACGCATCACCGACCGACGCCTGACCGACGTCGCGGTCCACCTCGAGCCGGGGGACGACGAGCCGGTCCTCGATCTCCGGGGCGGCACTCTGCTTCCCGGATTACATGATCACCATCTACACCTCCGGGCGGCGGTGGCTGCGCTGCAGTCGGTGTCCGTCGGCCCACAACAGGTGGCCACACCGCAACAACTCGCCGAGGCTCTCGGCCGTTCTCGACCCCGCGACGACGGCTGGATCCGCGCTGTTGGTTATCACGACAGCGTTGCAGGGGAATTGGACCGTCATCGCCTCGACGAACTGTTCGCCCGCGCACCGGTCCGAATCCAGCATCGCAGCGGTGCGATGTGGATCGTCAACACGCCAGGCCTCATCGCCCTCGGGTGGCCGGATCATCCCACCGGCCGATTCTTTCGCCAGGACAACACCTTTGCTGCCGTGACCGCAGACGGTCCGACGGATTTCACACCACTGGGAGTCCGGCTCGCCAGGTTCGGCGTCACCGGGATCACCGAAGCGACCCCGGATCTCGGTGCCGCCGACCTCGACGCACTCGACACCGCCGTACGTGAGGAACGACTCCCCCAGCGGGTGATGGTCATGTCGCAGCACGGTGGACGACACTACTCACGGTTGGAGTTCGGTCCGGTCAAACGGATTCTCGACGACAGCACACTCGATCTCGACGAGTTGACGTCCTGGGTCGCGGAGCGACATGAGCACGGTTACGCGGTGGCCCTGCACTGCGTGACTGTCGTGCAACTCGTCGTCACGCTGTCGGCATTCCGGAGCGCGGGTGTGCGCGCGGGCGACCGAATCGAACACGCGGCGATGGTGCCCGACGATGTGATCGACGACCTCGCGGATCTCGGGGTGACCGTGGTGACGCAGCCGAATTTCGTGGCCGAACGCGGAGATGAGTACCTCCGCGAGGTACCCCCGGCGGAGCATCACGAGTTGTGGAGGGTGGCCGGCCTTCGTCGGTCGGGGGTGCCGATCGCCGGTAGCACGGATGCGCCCTTCGGGGACCTCGACCCGTGGGCCGCCATGCGTGCTGCCAGAGATCGGCGGACCAGATCGGGAAAACTCCTGTGCCCAGATGAACGTGTCGGTGCAGCTGCCGCCCTGGCGATGTTCCTCGGCGACCTGCACACGCCGGCGAATACGCGGGATCTTCGTACGGGGGATCGGGCAGACCTGTGCCTCATGTCCGCCGGACCCGACGACGTGCTCGCCGAACTGTCGGCAGATCTGGTCGCAGCCACCGTCGTCGACGGACACCTTCGGTACGCGGCCTCATGAAGCCGGCGACGGGGCCGGCAGTTCGTCCACGTGGTCGACCAATCCCCATTGGAGAGCGGTCGTCGCGTCGATACGACGTCCGGTCATGAGCAGGTAGGCCGTCCGCCATCGGCCGATACGGCGTTGAACGCTCAGCGTTCCCCCGGCACCGGGAACCAGGCCGAGCTCGAGTTCCGGTAGTCCAAACCGCGCGTCCGGTCGAGCCGTGATGAACCCGCAGTACGCTGCCATCTCCAACCCGCTGCCGAGCACGGCACCATGAACATCGGCTCGGCAGGCGGTGCCCAGCCGGCTGGTCAGTGCGTCGAGGAGAAGCGCGGGACTGTGCCGAGTACGCGCCAGGTGCGAATTGGCCGGATCCGCGAACAACCCGAACTCGGCGAGGTCACCGCCGCTGCAGAACGACCGGCCCCGGCCGCTCAACCTCACGGACTCGATCGAGGTGTCCGCGAGCGCCACGGTCAAGCCGTCGATCAGGCCCGCCCGCAACACGTCGCTGAACGCGTTGTGCCGGTCCCCCCGATTGAAGACGATGTCGAGGTGCGAGTCCTCGCGCGTGAGGACCACGGCGTCGTCCTGCTGGTGACGCCGACGGCTGCCCTGAGACGCCAGCCAATCCGTGAATTCGGTCCCGGCCTGCAGCGCCGAATAGGCCAGCGACTCGGTGATCAACCCGCTGACGGTACTGCCGGCATCCGACACTGCACGTAACACGTCGTCGCCCACAGACGCCGCCACCGGATGCGCCGAGATCCTGTCGGTGAGCACGGCGATGGTGCCCTCGATGTCGGCGGTGTACACCAGCCGTCGATCGTCGGACGGTGTGTCGGTGAGGGTGAAGGTCGCCCGGTCCACCACCCTGTCTGCGCGGTCGGAGCCGATGACGCCGCTTCTGCACACGCCGACGGTGGGTCCGGAAAGCCGCCAGTGCTCAGTCGGAACATCCGCATCGGTGAGATCCAAGATCGTCAGGACATGTGTCACGGCAGAATCCTAGACCGAACGCGGTCGGAGATGCGCACCCGGTCAGAGCCCGCTGCGGCGGAGCGTCACCCGATAGGTGTAGTGCTCGGGGAGGAAGTAACTGACCGCGAGTTCGACTGCGCGGCCGCGTGAATCGGTGTACAACCGGTCGACGCGCAGCACCGTGTGCCCCACGGGGCAGCCGAGGCGGGCAGCGGTCTCGGCGTCGGCGACGGTGGCGGTGATCGATTGCGCGCACTCCTCGATCGGGTGCGCCAGATGCGGTTCGAGCAGGCCGATCATCGTGTGGTCACTGCGCGCTCCGGCCTCGACCTCGGGGGCGTCGATCACCAGGCGTGCGACCGACTCCGGCCACCACACGGTGGTCACGACGAAAGGGACACCGTCGTGGAATCGCTGGAAGACGATGCGGTACACCACGTCGGTGTCCA
>ERZ501011.7-NODE-7-length-69205-cov-11.740651_pt1 | contig 69205 bp, 51 predicted proteins | sample MGYA00248833_ERZ501011 | MGnify/ENA primary metagenome ERZ501011 (study PRJEB25958, sample SAMN03398530) | human skin metagenome | study: EMG produced TPA metagenomics assembly of the Human Skin Microbiome Metagenome (human skin metagenome) data set. | reverse complement strand
TCGGCCTCCACGACCGTGCCCTCGACGACGGTTCCGCCACGTCCGTACACGCCGGTGGCGTAGACCCCGGCGCGGTCCATCGCGGTCGCGACCTGACGCGCGCCGGCCGCGACGACGACCGGTCGGAGAACGCGGCGGGTCGGCGGGAACAGCAGCAGGGTCCCGGCCACCGTCGACACGACACCCGGGATGACCAGGAGCATCGTCGACACGGCGACGAGCGCAGTGTCGGCCAGCGGGGCCCGGGGATCGACCTCGTTCCTCGACGCGCGTTGCAACTCGCCGAAGACCTTGCGTCCCTGCCAGCGCAAGATGACGACTCCGAGCACGACGGCGGCGAGGCTGATTAACACCGCCCAGCCGAATCCGAGGGTCATGACCATCGCGACGAACGCGGCGATCTCCAGCACGGCGTAGGCCGCGAACCAGCGGAGAGCCATGGTGCTTCACCTGTCCTTCGGTGCGCTTCGGCACCCGTTGACGTCAGGGTCTGCGTGGGTAACGAACGACGACGCGGTTTTGTCCCGAGGGGTGGTTTAGACAAGCTCATAGCTCCTATGTCAAGCGGCGGCGGGTGTTGGGTTGTCGGCTTTGCGGGTGCGGGCGTGGTGGTCGGTGGTGAGGTGGTTGTAGACGACGCGGGCGAGGCGGCGTTTGAGGCAGCGCATCGCCTCGCGAGGGGTCTTGTTTTCGGCCTTCTTCTTCTCGTAATAGGCGTGGCCGAGGGTGTCGGGCATGCGTGCCTGGGTCAGCGCGATGCGGTGGATCGCGGCATTGATCTGGCGGTTGCCAGACCGGGTGAGTCGATGGCGTCCGGGGTTGGCCGACCACACCGGCACTGGGGCGATTCCCGCGTGGCGGGCGAACTGGGCCTCCCCGGGGAAGCGGGTGATGTCGGCGGATTCGCCGAGGAGTTTCGCGGCGCTGAGCGCGCCACAGCCGGGCATCGCCAACAGGGTGGGCACCGCGTCGGAAACCTTCTTGGTGATCTCCTTTTCGACCTCATTGATCTCCACGGTCAGGTCGTAGATGGCGGCGACTTCCTTGCCGGCCAGGCGGGCATCGACACTGCTTTGAGGCTCCAGCCAGGTTTGCAGTGCTTTCTGATGCTTCTTCGCCGTCAACCCACCCTTTTTGATGTGGTACTCGGGATCGAGTTGATGCACCCGCCACAACACCCGGTTGATCTTCGAGGTTCGTTCGCGCACAAGGCAATCCCGATAGTCCACGAGAGCTTTCATCTCGTAGGACACGGCATCGTGAGACGCCACCGGAAGGTCGGGTTCGCGTGCAGCGGCCCGAGCCACAGCCAACGCGTCGATCGGATCGGACTTGCCGCGTTCACGTCCGGTACGCCGATGTTCGGCCATCAAGTGCGGCGCTACCCGCACCACCTTCTGATCCGCGCCCAGCAGGTCGCGTTCCAGCCGGGCCGACATGTTGCGGCAGTCCTCGATGGCCCACAACACCTCGGTACCGAAACGAGCGTGAGCCCACTGCATGGCTGTGCGGTGACCGGCCGTCGTGGCCGGCACCACCGTGGATCCGAGTTGTTTGCCGACAGCGTCGACCGCGACGAAGGTGTGCGTGCGCTTGTGCACATCGGCACCGATAACGATCATGGAAGATGCCTTCCTGTCAGAGTGGAGTGGCGACAGTCGGGCCGGTCGGCGGACACATCTCAGTCGGGGCGATGCCACGCTCCTATCAAGTCACGCCGGCCGGTCCTGACACACCAGGCATCGGCACAATGAGCCAACACCAGCCCAATACAGCCAGGGGCGGTAACCAGCGGTAGAGCCAGATGCCTGATGGTCAGAACCCAACCACCACCGAAGTGGCTAGACAACCCTGACACTGAAACCAGCGGGGGAGGCCGGGAACGTCGCGTCCAGAGCGGCGGCGAGGTCGGCGATGAGATCGTCGGCGTCCTCGAGCCCCACCGAGAACCGTAGGTGCCCCCACTCGCGGAACGGTTCGGGGTAGGCGGCGACCCGTGGGCCGTCGGTGCCGACATGGACGATGAGTGACTCGTCGTGTCCCAGCGACACCGCCGAGGTGATCGTCGTCAGCGCCGCGACGAATCGGTTCTGGGTGGCCGGATCGCCGCGCACCGCGAACGCGATCATGGCCCCGAAGCCGCGGCCGCCGAACTGTCGTGCCGCGAGGTCGTGTTCGGGATGCGACGCCAGACCCGGGTACCGCACGTAGGCGATGCGCGGGTCGTCGTCGAGGAAGGCCGCGACCCGCTCGGCGTTGCGTTGATGCTGGGCGAACCGGAGCGGCAGGGTGATCGCGCCGCGGGCGATCAGCCATGCGTTGAACGGCGAGATGACGCCGCCGACGTCGACCATCGCCTGTTCCCGGATCTGCGACATCAGCTCCGACCGGCCGAGCACTGCACCGCCCATGGCGTCGCCGTGCCCGTTGATGTACTTGGTCAGCGAATGGACGACGAGGTCCGCGCCGTCGGCGAGCGGACGGTACAGAGTGGGCGGCGTGAAGGTGGCGTCGACGAGCAGCAGGGCGTCGGCGTCGGCGGCGATCTGCGCCAGCGCGCCGATGTCGGCGACCTTCGTCGTCGGATTGGCGATCGTCTCGGCGATCAACATGCGGGTGCTGGGGCGCAGGGCGGCACGGGTTGCGTCGAGATCGCCGACATCGACGAAGGTCGCCTCGATCCCGTACTTGGTCGGCAGCAGTTCCGACCAGAGCTTCCAGGTGGCCTCGTAGGTGGTGTCGGACACCACCACGTGGTCCCCGGCGGACAGGAACGTGAAGAACACCGCGTGCAGCGCGGCCACGCCCGAGGCCAGGACGACGGCGTCGTCGGCCTCTTCCAGTGCGGCCAGCTTGTCCTGCAGCGCAACCTGATTGGCGCCGGTGTTGCGTGTGTAGAACAGTTGCTCGGTGCCCGACCAGCTCATCGCCTCGGGTTCGGGCGGGAGGTGATACGAGTTCGCCATCGTGATGGGCGTCCGCACCGACGGGCCCGACGAGTCGTTGCCGGCGTGCACGCTGCGTGTCATCTCACCCGTCACGGATGAACTCCCATCGGCTCGGTCGCACGTGTCCCGGCCGGTGCTGTTCCGGCCCGGACTGGCCCGTCTCGTTCTGGCCCGTCTCCGGCTGTCCCGGTCCGGTCGACGCCGGGCAGGTCGTCGACGACCGGTCCGGGTTCCCGGGTGACGTCCGAGCTCTCCGGGGTGGGGACGCCGGGCTCGGGGCCGAGGACGATGTCGGGTCGATGCGGACGCACGAGCCGGACCATCCGCAGCGGTAGTTTGTGCAGTTTGTCGACGTGCGCGAAGTACCGGAACTCGGCCCACCCCCAGCAGGCGGCGAACACCAGGAGCGCGACGGCGTCCATCGTGACGGTGTTCCAGGGGCGGTGTGCGATGTGGATCGGCACCACGACGAGGGCGATCGCCTGGATGACGTAGGAGTCGAGACTGCGGGTGCCGGTCATGACGAGTGGACGCAGCCAGTCGTGATGCCACCACCTGAGCAACAGTCGGAAGATCCCGTAGACGGCCGGGATGGCCAGATAGGCGCCGATCGCGCGGGCCGGGCGGAAGTCGAGTTTGTCGGCGACCGCCGGTTCGAGATGGGCCCACGGCCCGTAGTCGATGCCGAAGTGGAAGAACAGTGCCACCGCGAGCGCGACGGCGACGATCGCGATGATCCAGCGGTCGACGAACTCCGGCACACGCCACTGCGACCAGTTCCAGCCGATCACCAGTGCCGGGACGAACATGATCTGCCAGCCGGCGACGTTCTGGATGTGCGGTGCCGCCTGGTAGGCGCTCAGATAGAACCAGTCGGGGGAGTGGACCAGCGAGATCAGGTACAGGGCGATCGAACCGGCGAGCACCCAGCGCCACCAGCCCTGACGCAGGAGGGGGAACAGCCCGAACGCGGAGATGAGCAAGACCATGTACAGCAGCAGGATGTTGCCCCCGCTGGGCAGATAATCCATGGTCAGCGCCAGGCGCAGGCCGTCACCCCACCCGTCGACCGGCAGCAGGAGCGTCAGCCATCGGTGACCGGCCAGGGCGGCCGCGACCGCGACGAGGGCGATCGCCAGCTGGCACAGATAGAGGACGACGATCCGCTTGGCAAGACGCTTGTAGGCGAAGGCCAGCCCATGGCGAGCGACCCACCGTTGATAGACCAGACCCAGCACGACGCCCGAGAGCATCACGAACGCGGACATGCCGTCGACGTACGGGAAGGCGTGGGTCGGGGTGGCCAGCACGGACTCATGCGCGAAGTGCGCGGTGATCATGCTCCAGATGGCCACCCCGCGGGTGGCATCGATGGCCAGGTCTCGTTTCATTGACTTGCACGATAGACAGCGCCGCGGCCCGGGGGGGGGGCCCGCCCGGGGGGGGGGGGGGGGGGGGGGCGGCCCGGGGGGGCATCCCGGGCCGCGGCGAGTCGTGAAGAGAGATCCGCTCAGGTGTAGAGGTCGGCGATCGCTTCCTTGTGCGCGTCGTGGATGACGTTGCGCTTGAGCTTCATGGTCGGGGTGAGCTCACCGGTGTCGATGGTGAAATCGGTGTCCAGGATCGAGAACTTCTTGATCGCCTCGGCGTTGGAGACCTTGGTGTTCGCCTCCTTCACCGCGGCGTCGATCTCGGCCTTCAGGTCGGCGTTCTCGACCAGGTCCGAGATCGGGGTGTCGGCGGGGAGGTCATGACGGTCCAACCAACCGGGCACGGCCTCCGGGTCGATCGTGATCAGCGCGGCGATGAACGGCTTGTTGTCGCCGACGACGAGGCACTGGCTCACCATCGGGTGCGCCCGGATGGTGTCCTCGAGCTGCGCCGGCGAGACGTTCTTGCCGCCCGCGGTGACGATCAGTTCCTTCTTGCGGCCGGTGATGAAGAGGTAGCCGTCGTCGAGGGTGCCGATGTCACCGGTGTGGAACCACCCGTCGCGGATCGCGTCGTCGGTGGCGGCCTGGTTCTTCCAGTACCCACCGAACACGACCGGCCCCTTGAGCAGGACCTCGCCGTCCTCGGCGATGGCGACGGTGACGCCGGGGATCGGGCGTCCGACCGAACCGACCTTCTGGTTCTCCTCGTTGTTGGCCGTCACCGCGGCCGTGGTCTCCGACAGTCCGTAGCCCTCGTACACCGGGATGCCGACGCCGCGGAAGAAGTGGCCGAGGCGCGCACCGAGCGGAGCGCCACCGGAGATCGCTCCCTCGCACTGGCCGCCGAGGGCGTCGCGCAGCTTTCCGTACACGAGCTTGTCGAAGACGGCGTGCCGGAGCTTCAGGCCGAGGCCGACCTTGCCGGCCTCCGTCGCCTTGCTGTATTCGATCGCCGTGTCGGTGGCCTTGTCGAAGATCGACCCCTTGCCGCCGTCGTAGGCCTTCTGCTTGGCCGAGTTGTACACCTTCTCGAACACGCGCGGCACCGACAGCACGTAGTTCGGCTTGAACACGCCCAGGTCCGCGACGAGGTTCGTCAGGTCGTTGGTGTGGCCGAGGATCACGCCGTTCTCGACGCAGCCGACGGCGACGACGCGGGCGAAGATGTGCGCCAGCGGCAGGAAGAGCAGCGTCGACTTGCCCTCCCGCATACCGGCGCCGACCGCGTCGCGGGTCGCGGCCGTCTCGGCGAGGAAATTCGCGTGCGTCAGGACGACGCCCTTCGGCCGTCCGGTGGTGCCCGAGGTGTAGATCAGCGTAGCGGCATCCGACGACAACGCATTCGCCTGACGCTGGTCGAGGTCCGCGTCGGCGGTCTTCGCGCCGCGCTTGGTGACCGTGGGGAGCGCGTGGTCGTCGATGACCAGGGTCTCCTTGAGGGTGGGCGTCTCGTCGATGACCCGGAGATGGCGGGTGTAGTGCTCATGGTTCTCGACGAACAGGAGCTTGGCGCCGGAGTCCTCGAGAATCCACTGGACCTGGTCGGGGGCGGACGTCTCGTAGATCGCGACGGTGCACGCCCCGGCGCGCCAGATCGCGTAGTCCAGCACGGTCCACTCGTAGCGCGTCGACGACAGGATCGCGACGCGGTCGCCGGCCTGCACACCCGAGGCGATCAGACCCTTCGCGACCGCGTCCACCTCGTCGGTGAAGTGCTTGGCGGTGACGTTGACCCACTGGTTGTGCGAGCGCTTGCGGAAGAGCGGCATCGTGGGGCGCTCCGCGCGGTAGCGCAGGATCGTGTCGACGGTCGTCGCCTTGTCGTCGATCGTCAGATCGGACGGGGTGGCGTACTGCTGCTGCATGGCACTCCTGAGACGAGAGAACAAATGGACATTCCGGACATCGGTGTGCGTGTGACCGGGACCGATGGCCGGATGAGTGGCACTGACAGTACCAGTATTCGTTAGATGCATCACACCGGTGACCGAACGTGGCTCGTGCCCTGCTCAGGGGGCTGATGCGACCCCGCCCGGGCGTGATGCCGACTTTCTGGTGGACGGCCATTACAGTTGAGGGCGATGAATGAGACTTCCGCCGCATGAGTACCTCGAATCACGGCGAGCACGACGCCCCCGCCGACCCGCAGGTCGGCTCGTTCGACGACCTCGAGATCGACCCGCGGGTACGCGCGGCCATCACCGACGTCGGCTATGAAACCCCGTCGCCCATCCAGGCGGCGACCATCCCGCCGCTCATGGACGGACGCGATGTCGTCGGCCTCGCGCAGACCGGTACCGGCAAGACCGCCGCGTTCGCCATCCCGATCCTGTCCCGCCTCGACACCTCCGCGCGTACCCCGCAGGCGCTGATCCTCGCGCCGACGCGAGAGCTGGCACTGCAGGTCTCCGAGGCCTTCGGCAAGTATTCGGCGCACATGCCCGAGGTGAAGGTGCTGCCGATCTACGGCGGGCAGTCCTACGGCGTCCAACTCGCGGGTCTGCGTCGCGGCGCGCAGGTCATCGTCGGCACACCCGGTCGGGTCATCGACCACCTCGATCGCAAGACCCTCGACATCTCCGGTCTGGAGTTCCTGGTCCTCGACGAAGCCGACGAGATGCTGACGATGGGCTTCGCCGAGGACGTCGAGCGCATCCTCGCCGAGACCCCGGACACCAAGCAGGTCGCGCTGTTCTCGGCGACCATGCCCAGTGCCATCCGGCGCCTCGCGCAGAAGTACCTGAACTCGCCGCAGGAGATCACGGTCAAGTCCAAGACCGCGACCGCGCAGAACATCACGCAGCGCTATCTCCAGGTTTCCCACCAGCGCAAGCTGGACGCGCTGACACGCTTCCTCGAGGTCGAGACCTTCGACGCGATGATCGTGTTCGTCCGCACCAAGCAGGCGACCGAAGAACTCGCCGAGAAGCTGCGCTCGCGCGGGTTCTCCGCGGTCGCCATCAACGGCGACCTCGCGCAGGCGCAGCGGGAACGGACCATCAACCAGCTGAAGAACGGCTCGATCGACATCCTCGTCGCGACCGATGTCGCGGCCCGCGGGCTCGACGTCGACCGCATCTCGCATGTCGTGAACTACGACATCCCGCACGACACCGAGTCCTACGTGCACCGCATCGGCCGTACCGGGCGCGCCGGCCGCTCGGGCAACGCGCTGCTGTTCGTCTCGCCGCGCGAACGCCACCTGCTGCGTGCGATCGAGCGCGCCACGCGGCAGACGCTGACCGAGATCGGCCTGCCCAGCGTGGACGATGTCAACGCACAGCGGGTCGCGAAGTTCGCCGACTCGATCACCCAGAACCTGTCCTCGGACAACCTGGATCTGTTCCGCGGGCTGATCGAGAACTACGCGCGGGACAACGACGTCGCGATGGCCGACATCGCGGCCGCGCTGGCGCTCGAGACACGTGACGGCGGTTTCCTGATGACCCCGGACCCGCCGCAGTCGGAGAAGCGCCCCGAGCGTGAGCGTGCTCCGCGGCGCCCGGGCGCGAGCTTCGCGACGTACCGCATCGCCGTCGGCCGCAAGCACAAGGTGTCGCCCGGTGCGATCGTCGGTGCCATCGCCAACGAGGGCGGCCTGACCCGTGCCGACTTCGGCAACATCAGCATCCGCGACGATTTCAGCCTCGTCGAGCTTCCCGATGATCTCGACAACGAGACCCTCTCGTCGCTGCGGCACACGAAGATCGGGAAGAACCCGATCGACATCCGCAAGGACATGGGCGCACCGCGCACGCGCGGGGGCGCCAAGCGCGGAGCCGGCGGGCACGGCGGCGGTCGGGACGGTCGTCGTGGCGACAACTGGGGTAAGCGTCCGTCCCCGCGTGTCGCGGGCCGCGGTCGCCATTCCTGACCCTGACGGTTCCGCTGCGGCTCGTCTAGCAGAGGGAGCGCATGAATGCGCCCTTCTGAGAGCTGTGTGAGAAAACTTGTCAATTCGAGATCGTTCCGTAACCTGGTGGACGGGGGTCATTCAGGCCACGGCCGTCACCCGATGGCCGTCGCGAACGCATGAACACGGACAAATTCGAGCAACAGGATTGGTGAGTCACCGGTGTCAGTGGTGAATTCGATTTCGGCAATCGAGGCAATGAATCACAGCCGCGAGGGGAACGCGGTCGTCGTCGACGCGCGTCCCCAGGTGGTCCGGCATCAGGGGAGTCTGCCCGGTGCCCTCGTGGTCGACCCGACCGAGGTGCCGAAGCGGTTCACCCCGACTCCGTCGGGCACCTTCCCGGTGATCCGCGACCGCGACACCGAGATCGCCGTGGTGTCGGTCCGTTCGGAGGCCCCGCGGATCGCCGAACAGATCGCCGAGTGCGGATACACCAACGTGCGCTATGTCGACGGCGGATACCGCGCGCTGCGTTCGAGTTCCGTCGGCTGACCGGCCCGGTGTCGGGAATCCGGCCGACCCGCGCGGCGGCACGGAGTTCCTCTGACCAGCGTCTTGTAGCGTAGGAGTCGCCGGCGACGAGAGGAACACATCGGTATGCAGGATGACACGCGCGAGACGTTGCGCGATCAGGTCACCCGGCTGATGACGTTTCTGGCCGATCTCGTCCGGTCTCGCTCCGGAGACGTCCACGACATCTCCGACCACCCCGGCCATGTCTGGGTCGGTCCGTCCACCGCTGTCGCCGTCCGGTCGAACGCGGTGCCGGGCCAGGTGGTGGTCGAGGTCGGCCCGGACGATCCCGACGCCGCTCGGGCCGGCGCGGTCCATGCCGAATTCGCCGCGTTGGTCGACGCGCTCGGCGCGGAGCCCGAAGAACTCGAACTCGTCATCGCGTCCGCACTGGTCACGGTGCGGGACGCAACAGACGCGGACGCCGACCCGTTGGTCCGCGAACATCTCCTCAGTCAGGTTCTGGTCGCCGACCGCGACGCGGACGACACGATCCGGTTCTCGCTCGGGGCGGGCTCGTCTCCCGCGGTTCGCGATACCCATCTGCTCGCTGCTCTCGACGGTCTCGATCTCGCGGGCGCGGTCGGGATCCGCGGCAAGCTGTCGGCGCTGACCTCGGTGCTGTCGCCGAAGACCGCCGAGCTGATGGCCGAGTGGCGCGAGGCGATCGAGGTCGACGCCGAGCGTGTGTCGTTGACGGTGGAGAGTCGGCCCGCGGTGGTCCTCCGTCGCCGCGGGGTGGAGAGTTCCCTCGCGTTCTACGACGCCATCATCGACGACCTGCGGGACGAGGAGTCGGAGGTACCGGTCGCACTGACCCAGCTCGTCCGTCCGATCGAGGCGCCCGACCGTCTCGCCGCCCTCCGCGCCCCCGGCGTCCTCGATCCAGCGGACCTGGTCGCCGATGCGCTGTTCCCGTTGCCGTCCAATGCCGAACAGCGCGATGTGCTCGCCCGGCTCGGGTCCGACACCGGTGTGGTGGTCGAGGGTCCGCCCGGAACCGGCAAGACCCACACCATCGCCAACGTGACCTCGGCCTTGCTGGCGAAAGGACAGCGCGTCCTGGTCGTCAGCGAGAAAGCCCATGCGCTCCACGTGCTCCGGGACATGCTGCCGCCCGCTCTGCGGGCGCTCACGGTGTCGATCGCCGACGTGTCCCAGGACAGTTCCGAGGGCATCGTCGATGCGGTGACCGAGCTCGCCGAACGCAAGGCGTCGTTCACGCCCGGGGTCGCCGACGCGGAGATCGCCGACCTGGCCGCGCGCCGCGATCACGCTCTGCGACAACGGGATCAGCTGCTCCGCGAACTCTGGGACCTGCGTGCGGAAGAGACCGAGGTCCACGAATGGGTCGCGGGGGACTATCGGGGATCCCCGGCGGAGATCGTCCGCCGGGTGCGGGCAGACGCCGCCGCGTTCGACTGGCTGCCCGGGCCGGTCCACGGCGCGGTGCCCCCGCTGGACTCGGCCGAGTTCGTCCGGCTGGCGGACCTGCTCGCGAGCACCGGTGGCTCCGGATCGCGTCTCGCGCAACGGTTCGTCGACCTCGACCACCACCTGCCCGAGCCGGCGGAGATGGACTCCATCTGCACCCGGATCGCCGCGCGGCCCCGCGAGCCGATGGCCGGCGCCGGGACGCTGCTGTCCGTGCTCGACGGGGTCGACAGTGACCGGTTGGTCCGGATCAAGGACATCTGCGACGAACTCGCCGTCGCCTCCGGCGAGGTGGCGTCGTACCCGGAGCCGATCGTCGACATGGCGGACCGGCTGCTCGCCGGACGCGCCGCGCACCTCTGGTCGCGGGTGACGACGCTGTCGCCGGTCATCGCCGAGGCCGCTCGTCGGGACCGTGACCTGGGCGCGCACGCGGTCGTCGTCGACGGGGAGCGGCCCGGCGACGCCGCGTTGTTCGACGCCGCCGCCGACCTCCTGCGAGACGGCGGTCAGTGGCGGGGACGGTTGCGACGTTCGCCCGAGCAGCGCGCGGTCGAGGAGTCGCCGGTGCGGGCCACCGTGGACGGGCGGCCTCCTCGCGACGAGGCCTCGTTGCGCCGGGTCGCCGATCACCTCACCGTCATCGACGCGGTACATCAGGTGCATCGCATCCTGGCGGACCTGCACGTCCCGGTGGACGCGTCGGGGTCGCGGTCGGCGCAGCTCGACCACCTCGTCCGCCTCGACAACCAACTGGCGTGGATCTCGAGGCTGCTCACCGGCCGGGAGCATCTCGTCCGTGAACTCGAGGCGATCAGCCCCGGCGGCCCGAGACCACGCACCGTCGCCGAGGCAGCCGAGGTGGCCCATCAGGCGCGATCGGTGGCGGCCGCCAACGACGCGGTCCGCGCCGAACAGGAACTCGCCGACCGCGTGTACGGCCTGACGACCGAACTCGAACAGGGGCCGTCGCCGGAGGGTGACGCGCTGCTCTCGGCACTCGCCACGGCCGACCCGGTCGCGATCCGAGACGCGCGGCGCGCGTTCGCGGCCGCCGCAGCCGAGGCCGACGAGCAGAATGCCCTGGAGCTTCTCGGGCTCCGATTGCGCAGCCGGGCACCCGAACTCGCGAAGACGATGTGGGCGAGCGCGCAGGACCCGATCTGGACCGAACGCGCCCGGGACATGGGCGCGGCGTGGGCGTGGCGGTTCGCCCACACCTGGGCGGAGGAACGCAGCGATCCGTTCGCCGAGGACCGGCTGCAGTCCGACCTCGATGCCGTCGAGGTCGACATCGCGGCCCTCACCACCCGGCTGGCCTCTGCGCGCGCCGTCCGCGAGGTGCTGGCGCGCACCACGGCCGGCGAGTTGCAGGCCGTCCAGTCCTACCGCGACCACATGATCAACCTGGGCAAGGGATCGGGCAAGCACGCCAATCGTTTCCGACGCGCGGCGCGCGAGGCCATGGCCGAGGCGCGCAACGCCGTGCCCGCCTGGATCATGTCGATCAGCCAGGTGGCCGAGACCCTCCCACCGCGCCGCAACTCCTTCGACGTCGTCATAGTCGACGAGGCGTCCCAGGCCGACATCACCAGTGCGTTCCTTCTCTGGCTGGCCCCGCGCGTGATCGTCGTCGGTGACGACAAGCAGTGCGCGCCCGTCGGTCTCAGCGGCACCAGCCTCGATTCCGCGTTCGCCGAACTCGATGCCACGCTGCCCGACCTCCCGACATACCTACGCGACGGGTTGACGCCGCGGTCCAGCCTGTTCTCGTTGTTGCGCAGCCGTTTCGGCAACGTCGTGGGACTGCGGGAACACTTCCGGTCCATGCCCGAGATCATCGAGTTCTCGTCGCGCCAGTTCTACGGGTCCGCGCCGCTGATCCCGGTGCGCCAGTACGGTTCCGACCGGCTCGAACCATTGCGGACGGTCGCGGTCGACGGAACGGCCACCGGGACCGGCAACGGCATCAGCAACGAGGCCGAGGCGGCCGCCATCGTCGACGCCCTCCGGGGGTGTCTGGCCGATCCGGCATACGACGATCTGGACTTCGGTGTGATCGCGTTGCAGGGCGTCAAGCAGGTGGAGACGATCGAGAAGGCGCTGCGCGCCGCGATCGACACCGAGACCTGGCGCTCGCGTCGTATCCGCGTCGGCTCACCCCCGGACTTCCAGGGAGACGAGCGGCGCGTGGTCTTCCTGTCGATGGTCGTCTCGGACGCCGGTGCGATCTCCGCGCTGACCCGCGCGGAGTCCCAACGCCGGGTCAACGTGGCGGCCACCCGGGCCATGGACCAGTTGTGGCTGTTCCATTCGATCGGACTCGACGAGTTGCGCCCCAACGACCTTCGTGCCTCGCTGCTGTCCTATGTGTCCGCCAACGAGGGTCCGTCGATCGGGGCCATGCCGTCCGACGTGCCCGACGATCGCCGCGTGAGCCCGTTCGACAACCTCCTCGAACAGCGCGTGTTCAACCGTCTCGCGGCGCTCGGCTATCACGTGACCCCGAAGGTCACGGTCAACAACCGGATCGTCGACCTGGTCGTGTTGGGGGCCGATGCGCGCATGGCCGTCGAGTGTGATGCCGACGAGTTCGCCGGGACCGGGCAGCAGGCTCGGTCGGATCTGGAGCGCGAGCGTGAATTGCGCCGTTGCGGTTGGGAATTCGTCCGCGTGCGCGAGTCGGAGTTCGAACTCGATCCCGACCGCGTGCTCGATCATGTCGCCGCCGTGCTCGACGAGCGCGGGTGCAAGCCGGGGTCGCTCGTCGCGGTTCAGACGACGGACGACGCCGGGAGATGGCAGCCGATCGATCTCACCGCGGGGGAGTGACGCCGCACCACGTCAGCCGAGTGACGCGAGCAACGCCGGCAGACCGACGGCGGCGGGCATCCGCAGACTGTGGGTCACGATGTCGGACAGCGCGGACGGCGACGGGTTGAACTCGATGACCGGGATGCCCGCACGCACCGCGCGTTCGGGTAGCGCGGCTGCCGGGTAGACGATCCCGCTGGTGCCCACGACGAGCACCACCTCGGCCGCACGGAACGCCTGATCCGCTCGCTGCCAATCCGATTCGGGCAGTGCTTCGCCGAACCACACGATGCCGGGCCGCACCTTCCCGCCGCAGCGCGGACAGGTGGGCGGGTCGACGCGCGGGTCGTCCGGTGCGGTACCGGTGTCGCCGGGATCGGGGAATGCGCCGGGGCCGTCGTACGGGGTCCCACAGACCGAACACCGGGGGGCGAACAGGCTGCCGTGCAGGTGGCTGACGACGTCGCCGCCGGCCCTCTCGTGGAGATCGTCGACATTCTGCGTCACGATCATGACGGTGCGGCTCGTGGCGAGTTCGGCGAGCGCGCGGTGGCCCGCATTGGGCTGCGCGGCAAGCACTTCGCGGGCGCGCCAGCGGTACCACCCCCAGACCAGTGCGGGGTCGCGTGCCCACGCTTCCGGGGTGGCGAGTTCGGCGGGATCGAACTTCTCCCACAAACCGGTCTGGGCGTCCCGGAAGGTGGCGATGCCGCTCTCGGCCGACATACCCGCGCCGCTGAACACCGTGATCCACTCCGCGCGACGCACGAGGTCGGCCACCGCGTCCGGAATCCGGGTCCCGGCCCCGGTGTCCGGGTCGGGCTCGCCGGCGAAGGTCATCCGACGGACTCGATCCCGGCGCGCACCGCAGCGGCGGTCTCGTCGGGGTCTGGGTCGCGGCGGACGAGGAAGCCCTTGGCGAAACTCAGCTTGTCCCCGTCGTGTCTGGGGACGACGTGCAGGTGGGTGTGGAAGACGGTCTGGAAGGCCGCGCGGCCGTCGTTCAGTGCCAGGTTGACCCCGTCGGCGGACACCGGTCCGGTCTTCATCGCGGTGGCGACTCGTTGGCCGGCGCGGAAGAGAGCGGCGCCGAGGGTGGGGTCGAGGTCGTCGAGCCCGGAGGAGTGGACCCGGGGCACGAGGAGGGTGTGCCCGCGGGTCACGGGCCGGATGTCGAGGAACCCGAGGACGTCGTCGTCGGAGTAGACGATGCGACCCGGGGAGGTGCCCGCGATGATGGCGCAGAAGATGCAACTGCTCATGCGGCCGACTCTAGTGGGGTGTCTCGATGGCACTCGGCCTGCGGCTCGGCTGGACCGCGACGCGCAGTGGTGCCCCACATCACATAACGGTTTGATAACGGTTGACCGAGCGAGAGTTCGGGCGCACGCGTACCCCTGGGTATGTTGCCTGGCCTGGCGGTTTTCCGACGCTTCCCATGGTGGTTGACACGGTGCCGAAAGTTACCCGCGCGGTTACTGGTCGGTATACCGACAGGTCACCGACAAACATGAGGGTTCCCTCACTTTCGTGTGTCATCATAGGTGTCACGTTCACGCCGACGCCGGCTCCGGACAAAACCGGTGCGCGCCAATGTTGTTGTGCGGCAGGCGTGTTCCTTTGTTGTACCAGCTAGTTCGATCCGGCGGTGTCGCCACCGCGGCCGGTCGTGCGCGACGGCGGCGACACCGATCACGTCAGCGCACGGAAAGGCCGCTGCCGACAGCGTTTCTCGCGCCGCCGCGACTCGCAGACCAACCGCACAACACCCACAGACATCTACTGCACCGCACCTACGCACTCCGCAAATCCACACTCTGAGACCGACCACCACAGAGGAGTATCCGTGACCGTCGACCAGTTCCGCTCCGGCTCGCAGGGCGCCGCCAACGCAGAACGGCCCACCACCACGCTCATCGAGCGGCTCACGCAGGGCGAGCCCTACGCGATCAGCTTCGGCGGGCAGGGCGGCGCATGGCTGCCCACGCTGACCGAGCTGGTCGTCGACGCCGACCTGGAACACCGGGTCGCCACCATCGTCGATTCCGCCGAACGGCTCGTCGAGCCGGTTGCCGACGAACTCGTCGTGGCACGGGTGTCCGGGTTCCACCCGCTCACCTGGGTGCACGCGCACGACGCAGGTGAAGACGTGCCCGCCGAGGCCACTCTCGCCGATTTCACCCTCTCGGGTCCGGGTGTGCTGCTCACCCAGCTCGCCGCCGTGGAGGCACTCCGCAAGCAGGGCCTGGACACCGCCGTGCTCCCGCCGAAGGCCGTGGTCGGGCATTCCCAGGGCTCGCTGGCCACCGATGCGGTGGGCGCCGACGGCCGGATCGCCGAGTCCGGTCAGGGCCTGCTGCTGGCCGTCGCGCACCTCATCGGCGCCGCCGGTTCGTTGACCGCGCGTCGCCGCGGGCTGGGCGTCACCACCGACGGCACGCCGATGCTCGCACTGACCAACGTCAGCCCGGCTCGCGTCGACGAGATCCTGGCGCAGTACCGCGCCGGCCTGTCCGACAACGATCTGACGACCGCCCCGGTGGTCGCCATCAAGAACAGCCGCACCGCCGTCGTGCTGTCCGGGGCACCGCGGCACCTCGCCGCGTTCGCCGCCCTCTGTGAGCGGGTCGCCGCGACCGAGGCCGACGAGCGCAAGCGCAAGCTCACCGGCGGGGCGCCGTTCGCGCCGAAGTTCGACCACCTGCAGGTGTCGGTGGCCTTCCACCACCCGGCGATGGCCGAGGCTGTCGAGCTGGTCGGCCAGTGGGCTGACCGTTGCGGCATCGACCGTGACCTCGCCACCCGCCACGCCCACGACATCCTCGTCGGGCACGTCGACTGGGTCGCCTCGGTCGACTCGATCGTCGCCGGCGGCGCCAAGTGGGTCCTGGACTTCGGTCCCGGGGACATCGCGACCCGTCTCACCGCATCATTGGTCCGCGGGCAGGGCGTCGGCCTGGTGCCCGCCGCGCTGCGAGTCGGACAGCGCAACCTGTTCAGCCCCGGCGGCGTGCCCGAGGTCGCGACCCCGTGGTCGCAGTTCGCGCCGACCCTCGTCGAGCTGCCCGACGGCCGTACCGTCGTCGAGACCTCCTTCACCCGCCTCACGGGACGTTCGCCGATGCTGCTCGCCGGCATGACGCCGACGACCGTCGACCCGGCCATCGTCGCCGCCGCGGCCAACGCCGGACACTGGGCCGAGCTGGCCGGTGGCGGTCAGGTCACCGAGGAGATCTTCGCGCGCAACATCGCCACGCTCACCGATCTGCTCGAGCCGGGCCGCGAGGCGCAGTTCAACGCGTTGTTCCTCGACCCCTACCTGTGGAAGCTGCAGCTCGGCGGCAAGCGCATCGTGCAGAAGGCCCGCGCGCAGGGAGCCCCGCTCGACGGCGTCATCGTCTCGGCGGGCATACCCGAACTCGAGGACGCGGTCGCGCTCGTCGACGAGTTCGTCGAGGCCGGACTCCGGTTCGTCGCCTTCAAACCCGGCACCGTGGAGCAGATCCGGTCCGTCGTGCGCATCGCGGCCGAGGTTCCGCATCACCCGATCATCGTGCAGATCGAGGGCGGCCGCGCCGGTGGCCACCACTCGTGGGAAGACCTCGACGACCTGCTGCTCGCGACCTACGGCGAGCTCCGCGCCCGCCCGAACGTCGTGATCTGCGTCGGCGGTGGCATCGGCACGCCCGAGCGCGCCAGTGAATACCTCACCGGCAGCTGGTCGGCCGGCTACGGCTACCCGACGATGCCGCTCGACGGCATCCTCATCGGCACCGCCGCCATGGCGGCCAAGGAAGCGACGACCACCCCCGAGGTCAAGCAGCTCCTCGTCGACACCGCCGGCATCGACGAGTGGATCGGTGCCGGTCACGCCACCGCCGGAATGGCCTCCGGCCGTTCGCAGCTCGGCGCCGACATCCACGAGGTCGACAACACCGCGTCGCGCTGCGGCCGGTTGCTCGACGAGGTCGCCGGTGACGCCGACGCCGTGGCCGCCCGCCGCGACGAGATCATCGCCGCGATGGCCGACACCGCGAAGCCGTACTTCGGCGACGTCGCCACCATGACCTACCGCGAGTGGCTCGACCGGTACGCCGCGCTGGCCGTCGGTGACGCCCGCGGCGAGCAGGTCCCGTGGGCCGACATCACCTGGCAGCAGCGCTTCGTGGAGATGCTGCAGCGCACCGAGGCGCGCATGCACCCGCAGGACTCGGGGCCCATCCCGACGATGTTCGCCGAGGTCACCGCCGCCGCCGATGCGTATGCCGCGATCGACGCGCTCGGCAGCGTGTACCCCGAGATCGACACCGACATCCTGCATCCCGCGGACGTCGCGTTCTTCCTGGAGCTGTGCCGCACCCCCGGCAAGCCCGTCAACTTCGTGCCGGTGATCGACAAGGACGTGCGCCGCTGGTGGCGCAGTGACTCCCTGTGGCAGGCCCACGACCCGCGCTACGGCGCCGACGCCGTCTGCGTCATCCCGGGGCCGGTCGCCGTCGCGGGCATCACCCGCGTCGACGAGCCCGTGGGTGAACTGCTCGATCGGTTCGAGGCCCGGGTCGCGTCCGATCTGCAGGCCGCCGGGGAGCGCCCGGTCGCCGTCGCCTCCCGGCACCGGGCCGGGCTGGCCGAGGAGGCCGGCGTGCTGACCTCGGTGCTGGAGTCCGACGACGTCAGCTGGGCCGGCCGGATCGTGGCGAGCCCGATCGCGCTGCTCGGCGATCGCGACGCCTGGACCGTGGTCGGACCCGAGCGGGCCGAACACGCCGTCAGCGGCGCCGTCCTGGAGCAGGTCTCCGCCGACTCCGACGCCACCCGTTTCGACCTCGTCGTCCCCATCTCGGGCGCTTCCGTGCGTATCCCGCTGCTGGCCGGCGAAAGCCTGCGCGACGGTGGTTCGCCGCTGGTGGGCCTCGACGACGCGTCGACCGCGATGCGCGAGATCCTCACCGTGGCCGCCGGCGGCAGCCTGGCCGAGGTGACCGACGGCGTGTCGGTCACGACCGTCTCCTGGCAGCCGGATTCGGTCGCCGATCACGCTGCGGTGACCGGGTTCTCCCTGCCGCCGCACCTGCGTCCGACCACCCCGACCGACCCGTTCGGTTTCGCCGTGCCCGACACCCTGGTCGGCGCGTGCTGGCCGAGCGTGTTCAGCGTCATCGGCGCCGCCCGCACCGATTCCGGTGACCCGGTCGTCGAGGGTCTGCTCGACCTGGTCCACCTCGATCACGCGATCGCGCTGACCGGGGAGATCCCCGCGACCGCAGCCGAACTGACCGTCACCGCACGGACCGGCGCGGTCCGGGATGCCGACGTCGGTCGTGTCGTCGAGGTCACGGTGGAGATCGCCGGACCAGCCGGCCCGATCGCGACGCTCGAGGAGCGTTTCGCGATCCGTGGGCGTCTGGGCGCCGCCGAGCTCACCGACCCGGCCCGGGCCGGCGGTGCACCCGCCGCCGAGCAGTCGGCCACCCGCAAGCTGCTCCGGACGGCCACCATCACCGCGCCGAACCGGATGACCGGTTTCGCCGTCGTGTCCGGTGACCGCAACCCCATCCACACCGACGCCGCAGCCGCGAAGCTGGCCGGTCTCGGCGACCCGATCGTCCACGGGATGTGGCTGTCGGCCGCCGCGCAGCAGGTCGTCACCGCGACCGACGCGAAGAATCCGACGCCATCGCCTCGTCCGCTGATCGGCTGGACCGCACGCTATCTCGGCATGGTCCGGCTCGGCGACCGCATCTCGGTGCGCGTCGACCGCGTGGGTCTCGACAACGGCCGCGAGGTCGTCGAGGTCAGCGCCAAGGTCGGCGACAACCTCGTGATGAGCGCGACCGGTCTGCTCGCCGCGCCGCGGACCGTCTACGCGTTCCCCGGCCAGGGCATCCAGAGCAAGGGCATGGGACTCGACGCCCGCTCGCGGTCGAAGGCCGCCCGCAAGATCTGGGATCGTGCCGACAAGCACACCCGTGCGGCGCTGGGCTTCTCGATCCTCGCCGTCGTCCGCGACAACCCGACGACGCTCGTCGCCAACGGGACCACCTACAACCACCCCGACGGCGTGCTGTACCTGACGCAGTTCACCCAGGTCGCCATGGCGACGCTCGGTGTCGCGCAGATCGCCGAGCTCAAGGAGTCCGGTGGCTTCGTCGAGGGTGCCATCACGTGTGGTCACTCGGTCGGTGAGTACAACGCGCTCGCCGCATGTGCCGGCGTCCTCCCGCTCGAGGCCGTCCTCGAAGTCGTGTTCCAGCGCGGCGAGGCCATGCATCACCTCGTCCCGCGAGATGAGCAGGGGCGCAGTGACTATCGGATGGCCGCCATCCGGCCGAGCCAGTTCGGTCTGGCCGACGCCGAGGTCACCGACTTCGTGTCCGGCGTGGGCGCCGCGGGCGGCGAGTTCCTCGAGGTCGTCAACCTCAACCTCCTCGGCTCGCAGTACGCGATCGCCGGCACGGTTCGCGGTCTCGAACTGCTCGAGGCCGAGATCGACCGGCGGCGTGCGGAGTTCGGGGGCAAGCGCGCGTTCATCCTGATCCCGGGCATCGACGTCCCGTTCCACTCGAGCGTGCTGCGCGCCGGGGTCCCGGAGTTCCGCGGCAAGCTCGCCGAGCTGCTGCCCGCCGACATCGACATCGACATCCTGATCGGTCGGTACATCCCCAACCTGGTGCCGCGCCTGTTCAACCTCGGACGCGACTTCGTGGAGGAGATCGCGGCGCTGGTGCCGTCGGATCCGCTGAACGAGGTCCTCGCCGACTGGGACGCCTGGGAGGCGACCCCGAACGAACTGGCCCGGGTGATCCTGATCGAGCTGCTCGCCTGGCAGTTCGCCAGCCCGGTGCGGTGGATCGAGACCCAGGAACTGCTGTTCAGCGGTCCCGAGCGGAACGGGCTGGGAGTCCAGCGCTTCGTCGAGATCGGTCTGAAGGGCGCCCCGACGCTGTCGGGTCTGGCCACCAACACCCTCAAGCTCGACGACTACGCCGCGGCCACCACCGAGGTGCTCAACGTCGAGCGCGACACCGATACGATCCTGGCCAAGGACGCCGGGCACGAGCCCGACGAGGACGAGCTCGACGTTCCCGCAGCGGCCGAGACGTCGGCGGCGGACGCGGCTCCGGCCGCCGCGGCGGCGCCCGCGCCTGCTGCTCCCGCGGCACCGGCGGCACCAGCCGGCGGCCCGCGTCCCGACGACATCGGGTTCACGCCGTCGGATGCGGTGAAGTCCGTGATCGCGCTGTGGACCAAGATGCGCGTCGACCAGATCGGGTCCGCGGACACGATCGAGGCGCTCTGCGACGGTGTGTCGTCGCGTCGTAACCAGCTGCTCCTCGACATCGGCGGCGAGCTCGGACTCGGCGCCATCGACGGTGCCGCCGAAGCCGACATGACCGCGCTGTCGTCGACCGTGGAGACCCTCGCCCGTGGCTACCGGCCGCTGGGTGCGGTGCTCACCGATGCGGTCAGCGACCAGGTCCGCAAGGTGCTCGGCCCGCTGGGCAAGCGCCAGAACTACATCACCGACCGCGTGTCGGGTGTCTGGCAGCTGGGTCCGGGGTGGGGTCTGCACACCACCGTCGCGCTGGCGCTGGGCACCAGGGACGGCGCGTCCGTCCGCGGCGAGGCGCTGGGCAATCTGCTCGACGGCCCGCTGACGGACACCGATTCACTCGACACCCTCATCGACAAGGCCGTGTCCGCGGTGGGTGCGGTCAAGGGCATCCCGGTCGGCAAGCCGGCCGCCGAATCCGGTGGTGGCGCAACGGTCGACGCCGCGGCGCTGGGAGAGTTCACCGAGCAGATCACCGGCCGGTCCGGCGCGCTGGCCTCGGCCGCGTACACCCTGCTGGACAAGCTCGGACTCGCCGAGGTCGCCGATCTCGCCGAGGCCGTGGCCGACCCGAACGCCGAGCTCGCCGAGCTGGTCAGCGCCGAACTCGGGTCGGACTGGGCCCGTACGGTGGCGCCGGCCTTCGACGCGGCCAAGGTCGTCCTCATCGACGACCGGTGGGCAACCGCCCGTGAGGATCTCGTCCGACTCTGGCTGACCGACGAGCAGGACCTCGACGCCGACTTCGACACCATCGTCGGCGGGTTCGCCGGAGCCGGTGACACCGTCGCCGACCACGCCACCTGGTGGCAGGGCAAGGCCCTCGCGAACGGAAACGCCGTGCACGGCCGCGTCTTCGGCGCGATCGCGCACGCTGCGGAGAATCCCGAGAAGGGTGCCTACAGCCGCGAGATCGCCGTGGTGACCGGTGCGAGCAAGGGTTCGATCGCCGCCGGCGTGGTCGCCGGGCTGCTGGCCGGTGGCGCGACCGTGATCGCCACGACGTCGCGCCTGAACTCCGACCGTCTCGCCTTCTACAAGAAGCTGTACCGCGAGAACGCCCGGGCCGGTGCCGCGCTGTGGATCGCCCCGGCGAACATGGCGTCGTACGCCGATGTCGACGACCTCGTCGGCTGGATCGCGGGGGAGCAGACGGAGAACCTCGGTGGCACAACGGCAGTGGTGAAGCCGGCGATGAAGCCGACGCTGCTGTTCCCGTTCGCCGCACCGCGGGTCGCCGGTGATCTCACCGACGCCGGTGGTCGCGCCGAGCTGGAGATGAAGGTGCTCCTCTGGTCGGTGGAGCGGCTCATCGGCGGTCTCGCCGACGTCCATTCCGATCACGACATCGCCGCCCGCGTGCACGTCGTGTTGCCCGGTTCGCCGAACCGCGGCATGTTCGGCGGCGACGGTGCCTACGGCGAGAGCAAGGCCTCGCTCGACGCGCTCGTACAGCGCTGGTCGGCCGAGGAGTCCTGGGGTTCCAAGACGACGCTCGCCCACGCCCTGATCGGCTGGGTGCGCGGCACCGGGCTGATGGGTCACAACGACGGGATGGTCGACGCGGTCGAGGCGGCGGGTGTGCGCACCTGGAGCACCGACGAGATGGCGGCGAACCTGCTCACCCTGTGCCGCCCCGAGCAGCGGTCGGCCGCGGTGAGTGCGCCGATCCTGGCCGACTTCACCGGCGGCCTGGACAGCTCGACCGACCTCAAGGCGCTTGCCGCCGCGGCGGCGTCCGCCGAGGAGTCCACGGCCGTCGACGAGGAGCCGGTGACGACCGTCGCGGCACTGCCGGCACCGGCGCGCGCCCCGAAGGCGATGCGTCCCGAGTGGCCGTCGATCGACGCCCGACCCGAGGACCTCGTGGTCATCGTGGGTGCCGGCGAGCTCGGTCCGTTCGGTTCGGCCCGCACCCGCTTCGAGATGGAGGTCGACGAGAAGCTGTCGGCCGCAGGCGTTCTCGAGCTCGCCTGGAACACCGGACTGGTGCACTGGGATTCGGCGCCGAAGCCGGGCTGGTACGACACCGCGTCCGGAGACCCGGTGCCGGAGAGCGAGATCGCCGAGCGGTACCACGACGAGGTCGTCGCCCGCTGCGGTATCCGCCGCTACGCCGACGACGGGGCGATGGTCGACAACACCTCGCCGCTGCTGACCTCGGTCTTCGTCGACGAGGACCTGACCTTCACGGTCAACTCCGAGGCCGAGGCGCGAGCATTCGCCAGTGCCAACCCGGAGAAGACCCGGGTCACGCAGAACGCCGACGGCGACTGGCAGGTCACCCGGTTGGCGGGCACCGAGATCCGCGTTCCGCGCCAGTTCGCGCTGACCCGGACCGTGGGCGGGCAGATCCCGACCGGTTTCGACCCGACCCGCTGGGGCGTCAGCCCCGACATGGTCGAGTCGATCGACCGGGTCGCCCTGTGGAACCTGGTGGCCACGGTCGACGCCTTCCTGTCGTCGGGCTTCACGCCGAGCGAACTGATGCGCTGGGTGCACCCCGGTCTGGTCGCCAACACGCAGGGCACCGGTATGGGCGGCATGACCTCCATGCGCGACCTGTACGTCAACACCCTGCTGGGCGAGGCCAACGCCAACGACATCCTGCAGGAGGCCCTGCCGAACATCGTTGCGGCACACGTGGTCCAGTCGTATGTCGGTAGCTACGGCGCGATGATCCACCCGGTGGCGGCATGTGCGACCGCAGCTGTGTCGGTCGAGGAGGGCGTCGACAAGATCCGCCTCGGCAAGGCGCTGTTCGCGGTGGCGGGCGGCTTCGACGACCTGGGTATCGAGGGCATCGTCGGCTTCGGCGCGATGTCGGCGACCGCCGACTCGGCGAAGATGACCGCGCGCGGCATCGACGATCGCCGGTTCTCGCGTGCCAACGATCGCCGACGCGGCGGGTTCGTCGAGTCGGCCGGCGGCGGCACGATCCTGCTCGCCCGCGGCGATGTCGCGGCCGAGATGGGTCTGCCGGTGCTCGGTGTGGTCGCGTGGGCGCAGAGCTTCGGCGACGGTGTGCACACCTCGATCCCGGCTCCGGGTCTCGGTGCCCTGGGCGCGGCTCGCGGGTCGCTGTCCTCGCCGCTGGCACGTGCGCTCGGTTCGCTCGGCGTCAGCGCCGACGACGTGGCGGTCGTGTCCAAGCACGACACCTCCACCAAGGCGAACGATCCGAACGAGTCCGAACTGCACGAGCGGCTCGCGGCGGCCATCGGCCGCGGCAAGGGCGCACCGCTGTTCGTGGTGTCGCAGAAGTCGCTGACCGGTCACGCCAAGGGCGGCGCGGCGGCCTTCCAGCTCATCGGTCTGTGCCAGATCCTGCGTGACGGCGTGATCCCGCCCAACCGCAGCCTCGACTGTGTCGACGACAAGATGGCCGAGTACCCGCACCTGGTCTGGCCGCGGGAGACCCTCCAGCTCGGCGAGCGGTTCCCGCTCAAGGCGGGCCTGCTGACCAGCCTCGGCTTCGGTCACGTGTCCGGACTGATCGCGGTGGTGCACCCGGAGGCGTTCATCGCCTCGCTGAACCCGGAGGAGCGCGACGCCTACCGTCAGCGCGCCGACGAGCGGACCCGCCAGGGCAGTCAGCGCTTCCTGCAGTCGATCTGCGGTGGCGAGCCTGCCTACCAGCGTCCGCCGAACCGTCGCTTCGACGAGTCGGTCGACGAGCACGACGCCGAGGCGGGCATGCTCCTCGATCCGCAGACCCGTCTGGACGGCGCCGACGTCTACGTCGCCGGTGAGCCGGTGGCGGGTGGTCGGTGACACCCGGTGAGGCGAATGGCGCGAGCGACTACCAAGGGATGAGCGTTCTCGGTGTGGGAATCGACATCGTGTCGATCCCGGAGTTCGGCGAGCAGCTCCGGCAGCCGGGTACGACGTTCGCCGACCGGTTCACGGTCGGCGAGCGTCGGGACTCGGCCGCCGGGACCGGCGACGACGCCCGGCATCTGGCCGCCCGCTGGGCGGCCAAGGAGGCGGTCGTGAAGGCGTGGTCGGTGAGCCGCTTCTCGCGGTCTCCGCTGCTGCCGCTGATCCGGCACAGCGACATCGAGGTCGTGACCGACACGTGGGGCCGTCCGGCCATCCGCCTGTCCGGCGAGATCGGCGAGCATCTGCGCGACACGACCGTGCACGTGTCGCTGACCCACGACGGGGACACCGCTGCGGCGGTGGCCATCCTCGAGGGCAGGTAGCCCGCACGGCTCTCAGACCGTCGTCGACTCCTCGAGCAGCAGATAGCCCGCGAGCATCCGCTTGAGTTCGGCGACGGTCTCGTCGTGGTCGTGGCCGTCCTGTACGGAGAAGCTCAGCAGCGAGTAGGCCGTGTGGACGAGCACCTGGGACATCATCTCGCGGCGTTCGCGCTGCGACGGCGTGAGCGGCGCGATGATCCGCGCGACCTGTTCGGCGAGCACCCGTTCGTTCAGCGACGCCGTGGCGCGGGTCGCCGGTGTCGACTGGACGGCCAGCCACACCGCCCGCCGCGACGGGTCGGTGCGCCACAGGGCCGCCAGGTGATCGAGGAACTTCTCGAGCAGGCTGGGCCACTCCAGGGACGGCACCTCCGAGGAGAACGCCGTGAGTTCCTCGCGGACGTCGACGGTGTCCTGGCGGTCCAGCTCGCACACGATGACGTACTTGTTCGCGAAGTACTGATAGAGCGTGCCGATGGGGACCTCGGCCCGGGTCGCGATCTCCTCGCAGGTCAGCGATTCGAACCCGACGTCGATCAACAGCTCGCGTGCTGCTTCGAGCATCGCCTGGAACTTGCGCTTGCTGCGTTCCTGAGTGGGCCGCTTGCGCGGCACCAGCGGTTCGGCGGACTCGGGCATCGGGGCCGGCTCAGACGGACAGGTCGCGGCGCAGCTTGGCGACGTGTCCGGTGGCCCGGACGTTGTACTGCGCGAGTTCGATCGTGCCGTCGGCGTCGACCAGGAACGTCGACCGGATGACGCCGGTGACGGTCTTGCCGTACATCTTCTTCTCCCCGAATGCGCCCCACTCGGTGAGCACCTTCTTCTCCGGGTCGCTGAGCAACGGGAACGTCAGGCCCTCGGCCTCGACGAACTTCGCCAGCTTCGCGGGCTTGTCGGGGGAGATGCCGAGGACCGCGATCCCGGCCTCGTTCAGCTCGCCGAGGTTGTCGCGGAAATCGCACGCCTGCTTGGTGCACCCCGGGGTGGCCGCTGCGGGATAGAAGTAGACGACGACCTTGCGGCCGGCGTAGTCCGACAACGAGACCGGGTCGCCGTTCGCGTCGGGCAGCGTGAACGACGGCGCCGTGTCGCCCACGGACAGTCGGGTGGTGGTCTCAGCCATGAGAGCCAGGCTAGTGCATGGCGACATGCCCGGATGCCGGGATGTCGTAGCATCGAGACGCTGCCATCTGGCGGTTCGTCCCCGGCGCCGAGAGGTCGTGCGGCGGCCGGGAAGTGAGAAGACCAACGAGAAGCGCCGGAAGGATGCAACGTGGCCGGAGATACCGAACGTATCGAGCAGGACATCGCCAAGGCCCGTGAGGACCTCGCCAGCACGCTCGACGCGCTGGCCGAGCGCGCCAACCCCCAGCGGCTCGCCGACGACGCCAAGTCGAAGGCTCTCGCGACACTGCAGACGCCTGCGGTGAAGTACGCACTCGCCGGGGTCGGCGCCCTGGTCCTGCTCGTCGTCGTCCGCAAGGTCGCCTCGCGATGACCCGCTGATCCAGCAATCGGCGGCGCGACCTCGTCCGCACGGGCCCGTCGAACGGCAGAAGCCGCTCCGACCAGGCGATTTCACTTCTGCCGCGGGGGTCCTGTAAGGTTCCATCTCGCACCGCCAAGCGCCATTAGCTCAATTGGCAGAGCAGCTGACTCTTAATCAGCGGGTTCGGGGTTCGAGTCCCTGATGGCGCACAGAGTTCTCAAGACGCCTCGCATCGAGCGAGGCGTCTTGTGGCGTCTCAGACGGTTTCGACCGCGGCCGGTGGTCGATGAACGGCAGATGAACGTTCGGCGTTTCGGGTGCGCAACACGCCGCTCGAATGGATGACGGCCGAAGCGTTCGGTCCGATTTCTCGTACACTGGTCCGCGACATCGGGGTTCGGAATGTCCGTTTCGGATTCGGGGTGTGCAGTGTTCTCAAGGTTGCGGGGCAGCGTGACCGACCGGTTCGGGGTCGGGGCGTCGACAGGCGGGAGTGAGATGGGGATCGGTCGTACTCGGCGGATGCCGCTGATCATCAGCGGTGTGATGTTGGCAATCGTCGCGCTGGTGACGTCGTGCACGCAGGAGGCGTCGTACTCCGACAACGTCAGCAGTTCGAGTCTCTTCGACGATCTGCTCAAGCCGGGTCTCGAGATCACCGAGTGGGCCGAACGTCCCCTGAACGACAACGCCGTCGGCGTGCAGCCGGGTGCGCCCATCAAGGTGAAGACCAGTGAGGGCACCATCAGCCGGGTGCTGATCAAGAAGTCCGACGGCACCCCCGTCAAGGGCACCCTCGCCGACAACGACACGGTGTGGGTCAGCAACGAGGCCCTCGGCTACAACCGCACCTACACCCTGGAGACCGACGCGGTGGGCATCGGTGGTGCGGTCACCAAGAAGGTCACCTTCACCACGAGCAGCCCCAACAACCTGACGCAGGCGTATCTGACACCGAGCCCCGGCGAGACCGTCGGTATCGGACAGCCGGTCGCGGTGAAGTTCGACGAGCCGATCGCGGATCGTCGTGCGGCGCAGCGCGCCATCCGGATCACCACCGACCCTCCGGTCGAAGGGGCCTTCTACTGGATCAGCCCGAGCGAGGTCCGGTGGCGGCCGGCGGAGTACTGGAAGCCGGGCACCAAGGTGCGGGTCGCGGTCAACACCTACGGCATCGACCTGGGTGACGGACTCTTCGGCCAGGAGAACGTGCGGACCAACTTCACCGTCGGACGCTCGATGATCGTCACGGCCGACGACAACACCAAGCAGGTCGTCTTCGAACGCGACGGCAAGGTCATCCGGACCATGCCGACGTCGATGGGCAAGGCCGGCGACGAGACCGACAACGGCATCTACCTGGTCTCGGACAAGCACGACCACATCATCATGGACTCGTCGACCTACGGCGTGCCGGTCAATTCGTCGAACGGTTACCGCACCCCGGTCGACTACGCGACCCGGATGTCCTACAGCGGCATCTTCTTCCACTCCGCACCATGGTCGGTGTGGGCGCAGGGCAACACCAATACGAGTCACGGCTGCCTGAACCTGAGTCCGGAGAACGCTCTCTGGGTCATGGAGAACACCCTCCGCGGCGACCCGGTCATCGTGAAGAACACCACGGGCGGAACATTGTCGGGCACCGATGGTCTCGGCGACTGGAACATCCCGTGGTCGGTGTGGCGCAAGGGCAACGCCGACAACGCCTGACGCTCAGCACGCCTTCGGACGCCACCGAACCGCACCGCGGTCGGTGGCGTCCGTGCGTCAGCGGGACCCGACGCGGAACGTGCGACTCGTCCCGGAGACGGGCCTCGTCGACCCGTTCGCATCGCGGCTGTCCCCGAAGTAGCGGATGCGGTACATCCCGGACGCGTCCGTCGGCGACCGCCAGGTGATCGTGATCCGCGACGTGTCGGTGCTGCCGGCCGGGCGCGCCCACCGGAACTCCGTGGACCAGTCGTTGTCGTCGGCGACCGTCGTCCACTCGCTGCCGGTACGCCGCTGCACCTCGAGATAGGTCCGGCCGTGCCGGAAGTCGTTGTTGGGATGCGCGCCGACGAACTGCACGGTCACGATCGAACCGGGGCGGTACGTGGCGTCGGGTTCACGCAGGACGTCGCCGTAGCGTCGGCCCGGTATCGGACGGTCGGCGGGGACCGGGGGCACCAGGTCGGGTTGCAGTCCGGACTTGTCGACCGGCGCCGGACCACGGCCGATCCGGCGTCCGGACGACATGGCCGCGGCGAGCGCGGCGAACTCCTGCAGGTAGGCGGACAGGGTGTACCGCCCGAATTGGGTCTCGCCGCCTTCGTAGTGCTGCAGGTCGTATTCCTCGGGCGTCGTGACGTACTGGGTGTAGGCGTTCGCGAACCCCTGCACGAGGACGTTGTCGACGTCGGTCCGCAGTTCGTCGGCGACCACCTGACGCAGCCGCAGACCCGCGACGACGGTGACCTCGGCGGGTACGGCGACGAGCACGAGTTCGCCGATGCGCATGAGCTGCAGCGGCACCACCGACGGGATCCAGCCCGAGGGCGGCAGCAGACCGAGCGGGAACGCGATCAGTTTGGGCGCCTGCATGTCTCGCATCCACGGTGCGATCGGTGGGACGCGGTCTCCGCCGAGCGCGGTGACGAGGGGATTGGTCATGCCCTCGACGAGGAAGGGGAGCGGTTTCTCGTAGTTGTCCTCGCTGCTGGTCGCGACCGCGCCGGCACCCATCATCGCGGGGGTGGTCGACGCCGGTCGGCCGTCGGGTGTGTAGGTACCGGAGATCCGGACCGCCGACATGTCGACGTACCGCACGATGGAGTCGACGCCGCCCCGGGTCATCGGACGGGCCGCCTCGAAGCCTCGCCGTCCGGCGACGTACTGACGCTCGCCGATGAGTTCGCAGTTGCGTCTGTTGTCCGATGTCGGTCCGCGCGGATCGAACTGCGCGAGTGCGAGGTTCGGCGTCATGTCGCCGGAGTTGGTCTGTGGGAACGCGGCCACGAACCCGGGCTGGGTGCGCTCCCACAGGTGGCTCGCGTAGCCCTTGTTGTCGCCGGCGATGAGGACGTTGCGGTCGGTGAGAGACGTGCCGTGTGTCGGGAACCAGGTGATGGCACCGACATCCCGGCCGCCGGAGGTGTCGTGCTGCCGCAGTCGTAGCACCGTGACCTGAGGGTCGATCGCATCGGGGAAGTGCCGCTTGTCTGCCGACGGGTTCGCGTCGAAGGCGACCCGGGATCGATTCCGGCTGGCGTCGTGCAGTTCCTCGCGGCCGATCGTGACGCTGCCGGGCGCGAGATTCTCGTGCGCGCGAACGATCGCGGCGAACATGCCGTCGATCTCGGCGTCGTAGGAGTTCTTCTTGAACCCGAACGCGGCGAGCGAATACGCGTAGTCCCAGGACGTGCCGCCGCAGGAGGCGTGCGTGTGCTGTGCGTTCAGATTCACGTTCGATTCGGTGTACAAGGAGCCGAATCGGTTGCGCAGCTTGGCCATCAGGCCCATGTGGTGCGACTGGAACAGGCACGCGAGGTCGGCGGTCAGGAAGACGACGCGCCGCCCGGTGGCGGGATCGACGATGATGTAGGCCCGCGCCCAGCAACGCTGCAGGAGCCCGGCCGCGACCTGCTCGGGATTCGAATACCCCATCATGCCCTGGCCGGCGACCGCGCCGGTGACATCTCCGATGCCGCAGCCGACGAGGTAGCTCGTCGTCGCAGGGGGCGACGCGCCGGCCGGGGCGGGGGACAGGCCGGAGCCGAGTCCGGCCGTGACGGCGCTCGCCGCGGCACCGGCCATCAACTGTCTGCGCGTGAGGTCCACGTGCCGTCCTTCCGGGCGTCGGACGACACCGGCAGACGTGCGATGTCATCGCGGCACACACCCTGACGGCGCGGCCGTGTGGTCGAGATCAGTTCAGGACGTCGAACTCAGTCGTTGTCGTCGCCGCCCGGGATCCCGATGATGAACCCGATCCCGATGATGATGCACGAGATCAGGGCAACGGCAGGCATGACCCAGTAGGAAGGCATGTGGTGAACGTTACTGCGAGGCATGCCCATGCGCCCGGCTTCGAGGACTTTCGGGGACGAAGGTCCCCGTCTCTGATCGGCTGACGGACCGGTTCACGGTGACGGTCGGTCAGTCGGCGTCGTCTGCCCGAGCAAACGCGCCGGAGAATTCGCTGACATCGATCTCCTCGGACACCACCGTCTTCTTGTCGTTGTAGACGTCGCGGTCGATCTCGTCGTCGGCGTTGGCCACGAGCATCGCGACGAACGTGTCCCCGTTGACGTTGAGGAAGGTCCGAAGGATGCCGGCGAACCAGTCCACGGCGATCAGGATGCCCACGGCCTCGAGCGGGAGATCGAGGGAGGTCGCGAGAAATGTTGCGATGACCGGGAATCCGCCGGGGACCGTGATCGTGCCCATGTTGAGCAGAATGGCCAGACCCATACCCAGCGCGATGTCGCCGACGGAGAGTTCGACGTTGCCGGCCTGGGCCAGGAACATCACCACGATCATGTAGTTGAGCACGGCGCCATACGAGCCCATCGTGAGGCCGATCGAGAGGGTGAAGTTCGCGATCTTCTGACTCACGCCTACCTTCTCGACCGTGTTCTTGAGAACGGTGGGGAAGGTGACCGCCGAACTCGTGGTGGTGATCGCGATGGTGGTCTGTTCGGCGAGCTTGCCCGGCAGCTTGGCCGGGTCGAGGCGTGTCCGTGCGCTGACCACCACCACGAACAGCACGAACAAGATCGCGACGCCGAGCGCCGTGGTGCCCAGATACTTGGCACCAGTGGTGACCACCGAGAAGCCGACGTCGCCGGCGAGCGAGGCGAGCAGGCAGAACACACCGATGGGTGCGATGTACATGACCAGTCGGATCATCGTCAGGACGATCTGCTGGACCTGGTCGATGAACGTCAGGACGCGATCATCGCCGGACTTGGTGATCTGCATCCGAAGTGCGATCCCGAACAGCAACGCGAAGATGATGATGGGCACCATCGTGGCCGTGGACATCGCTTCGAAGATGTTCTTGGACACGAAGTTCAGCAGGGTATCCTGCCAGCCCGTGGTCTCCCCGGCCTCGTCTTCGAGGGTGGGGTCGAGCTCGCCGTCGAACACCATCCCGGCGCCGGGCCTGATGAGCGCGCTCAGCGCCCAGGCCAGCACGGCCGCCACCACCGAGAACCCGAGCATCCATTTGACGGACCGGAAGGCGATCCGGCCGGTCCCGGCGCCGGACATCGACGCCGTCGCGACGATGACCGACGCGAGAACCAGTGGGACGATCGACATCTGGATCAGGCGGATGAACATGTCGCCGACGAACTTCAGGTTGGCCGCCCATTCGCCGACGGCCAACCCGAACAGCACACCGGCGATCGCACCGATCCCGATCTGTAACGCCGGGTGTTTCAACGCTTTCATTGGCTCTCTCCTCGCACGCAGGATGCGGCCGGGAGCCGCCTTCATGCTCCTCGCAGAACTGGGGCAAGACGCTAATGCGGTCGCGCGGCGACGGTGTGACCTCGGAATGACGGCCCGGTTTCGTCGCAGGTCATGGCGTGGAGAGGCGTTGGTTCCCGGGGTCGTCTGTATCGGGACGCGGCGGGTCGGTGACGAGCCCGGACAGGGCGTCGGCGAGATAGTCGTCCTCGGCGCCGTTGCCGGGTAGTTCGAGCGCGCGGCGGTACGCGATCGCCGCGCCGCGGTCGTCGCCCAGTTCGCTCAGCGTGAGGGCGCGGGCGATGTGAAAGGGCCGGAACCGGTCGAGTTGTGTGTCCGGCTGCAATCGATCGAGCATCGCGATACCGCGCGCCGGGCCGTACGCGCGTCCGACGGCGACTGCGCGACCGACGCGCACCACGGGTCCGGGATCGTGCACTTCGAGTAGTCGGTACAGGACGGCGATCTGGGTCCAGTCGGTCTCGTCCGCGGTGGCGGCCTCGGCGTGCACGGCCGCGATCGCCGCCTGGATCGTGTACAGACCGGCGTCTGCTTGTGCCGCAGCGTGTTCCGCGAGCGCGACGCCCTCGGCGACGAGCGCCCGGTCCCAGAGCCGGCGATCCTGGTCATCCAGCGGAACCGGTCGGCCGTCGGAGTCGAGTCGAGCCGGCCGGCGGGACTGGGTGAGCAACAGAAGGGCGAGCAGTCCGGTCGTCTCGGCGTTGGGGAGCAGTGCGCGCAGGGTGCGCGCGAGGGCGACGGCCTCGCCGGTGAGATCGTCGCGGATGTGCGCGTCCCCGGTCGAGCGCGCGAACCCCTCGGAGAACAGCAGGTAGATGACCCGCAGGACCCCGCCGAGCCGACGCGGGAGATCGCCCTCGCGCGGCGGCGCGAACGGAACACCCAGCGCGCCGATCCGCTTCTTGGCGCGCACGATTCGCTGCTGGGTCGTCGGTACCGGGATCAGCAGCGCATGCGCGACCTCCGCGGTGGTCAGCCCGGCGACGAACCGGAGGGTGAGCGCGATCCGGTCCTCGGCGCGTAGCACGGGATGGGTGCAGGCGAAGAACATGCCGAGGCGTTCGTCCGGCAACCCCGGTGGCGGCGCCTCGGCCGGGTCTCTGAACTCCGCAGGGGTGGAGGCACGTTCGCTCTCGGTGTGCAGGCGGGCCAGTTTCCCGGCGAGGACGGATTCACGCCGCACCACGTCGAGCGCCTTGCGTTTGGCCGTCGTCGTCAGCCATGCCTCCGGTGAATCCGGGACTCCGGTACGCGACCAGGTGATCAGGGCCTGCGCGATCGCGTCCTGCAACGCGTCCTCCGCGAGGTCGAGATCGCCGAACTTCTTCGTGAGCGTGGCGAGTACACGAGAACGGACGTCGCGATCGACGGCCGACACCGCCCGGCGGACCACGGACCCTGCGGAATCCGTGGCCGCCGAACGGTGTGAATTGTTCGTCATCGCTCAGTACGGTGCGAGCGGCCGAATCTCGACATGGCCGCCGGGTGCCGAACCGGGGCTGCGGCGGGCCCACTCGATCGCCTCGTCGACATCGGCGACGTCGATGACATAGACCCCGCCGACGAACTCCCGGACTTCCGCGAACGGCCCGGACGACGCGACCACCCGCTCGCCGCTGTCGTCGGTGTGCACCACCGCGCGCTCGTCCTCCAGCGCGAAGGAGTTGACGACGACACCGGCCTTGGTGATCTCCTCGTCGAAGGCGAAGAACTCTTCGGGGCTGGCGCCACCGTCCTCACCACATGCCGGATCGTTGACATGTCCCATGAGCAGCAATGCGTACTTCATCGTTCCTCCAGTTCTCGGCCGGCGGCATGCGGTACCGACTGCGCTGTGCGTACCGATGCGGCCACGATGTCGAACCGGATCGGTCCGACACCATGGTGACGTACGGCGATTCCGGATATCGACAGCGCTGCGAAAAGAGATTCGGGACATGAGACGTAGCGCGCGAACGACGTCAACGACATGGTCCTGTGGGAGCAGACAAACGCCGAATGAGATTGACGAACAACTCGGTCGAGGAACCCACACCGGGCGACGGCGCGGACTACGATCCACAGATCGACACCGCAGCCGACGACGCACCGCCCACCCTTCCGCCCCCGGGCGAGCCGTCTCCTACTCATTCCGGAGGCGCCCCGCTCGGCGGCCCCACCCACGAAGACGCCGCCCAACTCGAACAGGTGCTCAACGACGACTTCGAGTTCGATCTGACCGGCGATGAGCTAGAAGCGGTCAGACGCTGGCAGGGTACGGACCGCTTCTACCAGCGCGTACAGATGCGGATGCGCGAACAACTTGGGGAGTTCGACGACGACGAAGCCGATCACGTGGGGTTCACGGACCCCGGCAGCGCCCCGGTGCTCCTGCGAGTGCTAGCCACACGAGGAACACGAGCCCTGTGGGTGCCACCGGTGGGCCACCCGGAGCTTGCGAATCAGCGAGAACTCCTGCTTGGAGCGTCCGCGCTGTACATTGTGGGTGTACAGGCCACTGAAGAAGGACTGACCGAAGTGACCGTGGAAGTGAGGTGAGCGTGATGTCCAACGAACGACTCTGGGACGATTCCGCGTTCACCCCTGTCGGACGAACCCCGCAGCCTCCCGCCTCACTGGACGCGCTCCTCGCCGACCTCGGCCTGGGACGCGCCGACGAGCGCGAACGCCGCCACGCTCTGAGTGACTGGCTCGCGAACCATGAACCGTCGAAGCGCCTCGTCCGAAGTTTCGAGCGTCGCGGGTACGGCGACCTCATAAGCGGCTGAGACCTTCTCCCACGCGCGCAACCCAGCGGGTGCGTGCGTCGAACGTCGATGTTGGGGATACCGTGCGGCAGCTACGGCGGCCATCACCCAGACGCTGGTCCACCGGGTGCCGGGAATCTTAGAACCAGGCCCACGTGTGGTGTCATCCGGATCGCTCTGATGCACAGCGTGTTGCATCACGGCCACGAAAAAGCCCCGCCTGCGGATCGCAGACCGGGGCTTCGTCGGGGTGGATGACGGGACTCGAACCCGCGACAGCCAGGATCACAACCTGGTGCTCTACCAACTGAACTACATCCACCATCGGCGTCGGAAACCTGGGCGTCAGCGCCGGGTCTCAGAGCCATCAACACTCTAGCGGGTCGGTGCCGCAGAACTCCAATCGGTTACCCGACCTGCGTGTTCAGGCGGGGCCGAGGTCCTTGACGATCTCGGCGAGGGCATCGGTGTCCGGGCCGGGGGCGGGCACGAACGCCGCGGCGCGGTAGTAGCGGAGTTCCCGGATCGACTCGCGGATGTCCGCGAGGGCCCGGTGCGCGAGCCCCTTCTCGGGCTGGCCGAAATAGACCTTGGGGTACCAGCGCCGGCACAATTCCTTGATCGAGCTGACGTCGACCATGCGGTAGTGCAGGTAGGCGTCGAGTTCGGGCATGTCCCGCGTGATGAATCCACGGTCGGTACCGATCGAGTTGCCCGCGAGGGGGACCGCGCCGGCGGTGGTCACATGCTTGCGGATGTAGTCGAGCACCAGCTTCTCGGCTTCGGCGAGGGTGACGGTGGACGCCCGCACCTCCTCGGTGAGACCCGAGGCCGCATGCATCTTGGTCACCACGTCGGGCATCGACGCCAGCGACTCGTCGTCGGCGTGGATCACGACATCGACACCGTCGCCGAGGATGTTGAGGTCGCCGTCGGTCACCAGGGCCGCGATCTCGATGAGTTTGTCCGACTCGAGTCGGAGTCCGGTCATCTCGCAGTCGATCCACACCAGTTTGTCCTGCACCCGACAACCTTAGCCAACCTCGCGCGCGAATCCGTGGGACATCGGCCCCCGAGGTCTATCGTGTGCTTGTGACCGAAGCCTCCAGTCCGGCGCAGCACATCGCCGCCGGATACGCGTTCAGCACCGCCGCACTCGAACTGGGCGCCGTCTCGGTGGCGGGGCAGGTGGATCCCGCGGCGAAAATCCGAATCCCGCTGTCGATGATGAACCGGCACGGTCTCGTCGCCGGCGCGACCGGGACGGGAAAGACCAAGACGCTGCAGCTCATCGCCGAGCAACTGTCGAGCAACGGCGTTCCTGTCGTCATGGCCGACATCAAGGGCGACCTGTCCGGACTCAGCCGAGCGGGCGTGGGCAACGACAAGATCGCCGAACGCTCCCACCAGACCGGCGACGACTGGCAACCGGCAGCGCACCCGGTCGAGTTCGTCTCGCTGGGTTCGGAGGGAATCGGGGTACCGATCCGTGCGACCATCACCTCGTTCGGGCCGATCCTGCTCAGTAAGGTGTTGGGGCTCAACGCCACCCAGGAGTCGACGCTGGGCCTCATCTTCCACTGGGCGGACAAGAAGGCCTTGCCGCTTCTCGATCTGAAGGATCTGCGGTCGGTCATCGCCTTCCTCACCAGCGACGAGGGCAAGGCCGAACTGAAGGGGATCGGCGGGGTGTCGCGGCAGACCGCCGGCGTGATCCTGCGGGCGCTGTCGAATCTCGAGGCCGACGGCGGTGACACGTTCTTCGGCGAACCCGAGATCGATCCCGCCGACCTCATCCGGACGGCGCCCGACGGACGCGGCATCATCACGTTGTTCGAGCTCGGTACCCAGGCGGCCCGCCCCGCGCTCTTCTCGACCTTCCTCATGTGGATTCTGGCCGATCTGTTCGAGTTCCTGCCGGAGGTGGGCGACCTCGACAAACCGAAGCTGGTCTTCATCTTCGACGAATCGCATCTGCTGTTCGACGACGCGTCGAAAGCCTTCGTGGACCAGGTCGTGCAGACGGTGAAACTGATCCGGTCGAAGGGCGTCGGCGTGTTCTTCTGCTCCCAGCTGCCGACGGACATCCCGAAAGAAGTGTTGTCCCAGCTGGGTGCCCGGATCCAGCACGCGCTGCGGGCCTTCACCCCCGACGACCAGAAGGCGCTGCGTACGACGGTCAAGACCTACCCCGTGTCGGAGGTCTACGACCTCGAGCAGGTGCTGACCTCTCTCGGTACGGGCGAGGCGGTCGTGACCGTGCTGTCCGAGCGCGGTGCGCCGACCCCGGTCGCGTGGACGGTGGTCCGAGCGCCCCGGTCGGCGATGGAGGCCATCGGCGCCGACGCCGTCACCTCGGCGGCGAAAGCCGGGCCGTTGTACGCGAAGTACGGCACGCCCATCGACCGCGAGTCGGCGTACGAGATCCTGGCCGCCAACACCCTCGCACCGGGGGAGCCCGCCGACGCACCGGCACCCGTGCCGCCGACGCCGGCCCCGGAGCCGATGCCGGAGGAGCCGGGGCTGCTGACCGAGGTGCTCACGAGCAAGCCGATGCAGAGTTTCCTGCGATCGGCGGCCAGCGCGGCCGGACGTGAGTTCAGTCGCGCGATCTTCGGCACGGGGCGTCGCCGCCGGCGCTGAACGGCGGTCTAGACGACTCCTACTCTGCGCTGAACTTGCGGTAGAAGCCGCCGACGATCGGGGCCACCACCCCGCGCGGTGTGTACCCGCCGGCCACCGACATCGCCTTGGACAGGGTGCCGGGCACGACGCGCATCTTGTTGTGCGCCAACGCGTCCAGACTCATCTCGGCGACCTTGGCCGAGGAGTGCCACAGGAAGTCCGGGACGACCTTGTCGACGATGGACGCCTCGTCCGGGGTGGGAGTGTGCGTGCGCACCGGGCCGGGCGCGAGCAGGGTGACGTGCACGCCCTGCCCGGACACCTCGCCGCGCAGGGACTCGCTGAAGCTGTTCACGAAGGCTTTCGATGCCGCGTACGTCGCGTTGTTGGGAATCGGCATGTTTCCGGCGGCCGACCCGACCATCAGGATGCCGCCCGAGCCGCGCCTGACCATCTGCGGGAGCACCGCCAGGGTGAGGTCGTGGACCGCGTTGACGTTGAGGCGGACCTGCGCGCGTTCGTAGTCGGCGTCGAGGTCGGCGACCGGTCCGAAGGTCGCGATGCCCGCGTTGTTGCAGAGGATCGAGATGTCGCGGCCGGCGAACTCGGCGGCGAGCACTTCCACCTTCGTCGGGTCCGACAGGTCGACCGCGCGGACCTCGACCGAGACCTCGTGTGCCGTGCGGAGTTCGCCGGCGAGTTCCTCGAGAAGGTCGCCCCGGCGGGCGACGAGGATGACCGAATGACCCCGGGCGGCCAGCGCGCGTGCGAGTTCCCGTCCGATTCCGGACGAGGCCCCGGTGACGACGGCACGGGCGGTGGCGGAGGGCGGCGGTACCGGCATGTCGCAATGGTAGCCGCCGCCTCTCGCGCCGAGACCGAGCGTCAGTCGATGCCGGCGGCGACCTCGGTGCCCTGCCGGATCGCGCGCTTGGCGTCGAGCTCGCCGGCGTAATCGGCCCCGCCGATCACATGCGTCGTGACCCCGGCCAGCGTCAACGGATCGACCAGATCGCGTACCGACTCCTGGCCCGCGCAGATCACCACGTTGTCGACCTCGAGCACGCGGGTGTCGGTGACGTTGCCCTCGTCGTCGCGGAAGCTCAGATGCAGCCCCTGGTCGTCGATCTTGTCGTAGGTGGCGCCGCTGATCTGCTCGACGCCCTTCATCTTCATCGTCGCGCGATGGACCCAGCCGGTGGTCTTGCCGAGGGACTTGCCCTGCTTACCGACCTTGCGCTGGACCAGGTAGACCTGACGCACCGGCGGAAGCGGCCGCGGCTTGGTGACGAAGCCGGGCTTCTCCGGATCCTCCGTCACGCCCCATTCCTGTTCCCACTCTTTGAGATTCATCGTCGGCGACTCGTCGGTGGTGAGGAACTCGCTGACGTCGAAACCGATGCCGCCGGCACCGATCACGGCCACGCGCTTGCCGATCTCCCGATGTCCGAGCACGGCGTCGGCGTACGACATCGCCATCGGGTGATCGACGCCGGGGAAGCTCGGGATGCGCGGCACGACGCCGGTCGCGACGATCACGTCGTCGAACTTCTCGGCGATGATCTGCTCGGCGTCGGCGCGGGTGTTCAGCCGGACCTCGATACCGAGCACCTCGATCTGACGGGTGAAGTAGCGGATCGTCTCGCTGAACTCCTCCTTGCCGGGAATGCGTGCGGCGATGGAGAACTGGCCGCCGATGGAGTCGCCGCCCTCGAACAGGGTGACCTTGTGGCCTCGCTTGGCGCCGGCGACGGCGGCCGACAGGCCGGCCGGGCCCGCGCCGATCACGGCGAGGCGCTTGGCCTTTCGTGTCGGACCCAGGATGAGCGTGGTCTCGCGTCCCGCGATCGGGTTCACCAGGCACGACACGTGTTTGCCGACGAAGGCGTGGTCGAGGCAGGCCTGGTTGCAGCCGATGCAGGTGTTGATCTCGTCGGAGCGACCCTCGCGGGCCTTGTTCGCCAGGTGGGGATCGGCGAGGAACGGCCGGGCCATCTGGATGGCGTCGACGCGTCCGTTCGCGAGGATCTCCTCGCCGAGTTCCGGGGTGTTGATGCGGTTGGCCGCGATCAGCGGGATCGAGACCTCGTCGCGGAGCCGTTCGGTGAACTTCACGAACGCGCCGCGCGGCACCGAGGTGACGATGGTGGGAACCTGGGCCTCGTGCCAGCCGATGTCGGTGTTGATGGCGTCGACGCCGTACTGCTCGGCCTTGCGAGCCATCAGCGCGACCTCGTCCCAGGTCTGTCCCTTGCGGATCAGGTCGGCGATCGACTGACGCAGGATCACCGGGTAGTCGCGGGGGACCTGACGGCGGATCTCCTTGATGACCTCGACCAGGAAACGCTGGCGGTTCTCGGTGTTGCCGCCCCATTTGTCGGTGCGGTCGTTGGTGTGGGGGCAGAGGAACTGGTTGATGAGGTAGCCCTCGCCGCCCATGATCTCGATGGCGTCGTAGCCGGCCTTGCGTGCCAGCTTGGCGGACTGCCCGAACGACCTGATGACGTGGCGGATGATCGGCTCGGTCATCTTCAGATGCTTGAAGGGGTGGATCGGCGACGGATCGGTGCCGGGAGCGACCTTGAACGGCGTGTATCCGTAGCGGCCGGCGTGGATCAGCTGCATCGCGATCTTGCCGCCCTCGTCGTGCACGGCCTTGGTCACGCGCTTGTGGCGGGTCATGTCGACGACGTTGGTCATCTTGCCGCCGGCGAAGGCGAGCAAACCCGTCCGGCTGGTGCCGAAGCCGCCGGTGATGATCAGTCCCGCACCGCCTTTGGCGCGTTCGGCGAAGTACGCGGCCAGCTTGTCGGTGTCCCAGAACCGGTCCTCGAGACCGGTGTGCATCGAACCCATGACCAGTCGGTTCTCGATGGTCATGCCGCCGATCTGCAGGGGCGTGAACAGGTGCGGATAGTGCTGGTTCGGTTGTGCCGTCGGGGCTGACATGGCGCGACCTTTCATCTCGGTGAACCTGGGTGGACGGATTTGGCGGTTTCGAAGGTGTTGCGGGACTGGCTAACTCAGCTCTCGGTCAATTCCCGTTCGAGTCCGTGGATGACCTCGTCGCACCATTCGATGTATCCCTGCTCCTGGCGGATGCCGCCGCGGAGGACGAGGTACTGGTGCAGCTTGCGGCCGGTGAGCGTGTCGGGATCGGGGTAGTAGTCGGCCTGGAAGCCGGTGTAGAGCTTCAGTTGCGCGAGGTGCTCGTCGCGGTGGGCCTTGAGTTCGCCGATGATGGCGGCGAGGTCGCCGAACTCCGCGGCCCGCAGCTTCACGCCGATGTCGCTGCGGAGCGGTTGCAGTGGGGTCGGACTCATCGCCCAGTCGGCCAGGGCGTCGCGCCCGGCATCGGAGATCGTGTAGACCTTCTTGTCCGGACGGCCGTCCTGACTGATCGACTCGACGCTGACCAGTTCGTCGTCGAGGAGCTTCTTCAGCGTCCGGTAGATCTGCTGGTGCGTGGCCGACCAGAAGTAGCCGATGCTGCGGTCGAATTGCTGACCGATCTCATAGCCCGTTCCCGGTCGCTCGGCCAGCGACACCAGAATCGCGTGTTCGAGCGCCATGAGAGCAAGCTAACACCGCAACAACGCACTATGCAACAAGGTGTATATGAGTCGAGTTGCATATCGGGCGGCGGCGACGCCGACCCAGGAGGACCCGAAGTGAGGCGTCGTCAGCATCCGTGCCGCACACTGTTCGGCATGGGTGAACCGGAGACGAGGTCTCGGAATCTGCTGTCCTGGAAGCTGACCGACAACGCGGTCGTGGCACCGGAGGAACGGCTGACCTGGCCGCGGACGGTCAGCATCGGTCTGCAGCACGTGGTCGCCATGTTCGGCGCGACCTTCCTCGTCCCGGTGCTGACCGGATTCCCACCGTCGACGACGCTGTTCTTCTCCGGCGTCGGCACGATCCTGTTCCTGCTGATCACCCGCAACCGCCTGCCCAGTTACCTGGGTTCGAGTTTCGCCATCATCGCGCCGGTGACAGCCGCCGTCGCCTCCGACGGGGCGTCGTCGGCGCTCGGGGGACTCGTGGCGGTCGGCGCACTGCTCGTCGTCATCGGGCTCATCAGCCATTTCGCGGGTGTTCGGTGGATCGAGACCCTGATGCCACCCGTCGTGACCGGCGCGATCGTCGCCTTGATCGGGCTCAATCTGGCGCCGGCGGCCAAGAACAACTTCGTCGCCGATCCCGTCCTGGCGACGATCGTGCTGGTGCTGCTGGTGGCCTCCGCGGTGCTGTTCCGCGGGCTGCTCGGTCGCCTGGCGATCTTCCTGAGCGTCGTGGCCGGATATGTCCTCGCGCTGATCCTCGACCGGATCGACAGCGACAACGACTACATCGACACCTCCGCCATCGGCGACGCCGCCTGGATCGGACTGCCCGACTTCCAGACGCCCACGTTCGACCTGGGTGTCCTGCCGTTGTTCCTGCCCGTGGTGCTGGTGCTCGTCGTCGAGAACATCGGCCACGTGAAGTCGGTCGCGATGATGACCGGCAAGGACTACGACGCGACCATGGGTCGGGCGCTGGCCGCGGACGGAGTGGCCACCATGCTGGCCGGCAGCGGCGGCGGGTCGGCCACGACGACCTACGCCGAGAACATCGGCGTGATGTCGGCGACCAAGGTGTACTCGACGGCGGCCTACTGGGTGGCCGGCGGCGCGGCGATCCTGCTCGGACTGTCGCCCAAGGTCGGCGCCGTGATCGCCGCGATCCCGCCTGGCGTGCTCGGCGGTGTCACGACCGCGCTCTACGGTCTGGTCGGTGTCATCGGCGTCCAGATCTGGGTGGCGAACAAGGTCGATTTCTCCAAACCGATCAATCAGTTCACCGCGGCGATCCCGCTCATCATCGGCATCGCCGACTACACCTGGCAGGTCGGCGACCTCGTGTTCGCCGGCATCTCGCTGGGCTCGGTCGCGGCACTGGTCATCTATCACTCCATGCGCCTCATCGGCGGGTGGCGGGGGACGGTGGATGTCGGCCGGACGGGCACTCACCACGGCGACGCATAGGTGTCCGACCGACGAACCCCAACTCGACTGATCGACTTCGATCGAGGTCCAGGAGTCGAGTTGAGGTTCGCAGGTGGACGGTCGCGAGGGGACCGGGATAAAACAGACGACTACTCGAAAGCCTGGCGTGTGTTCGAGTCGCGGCTCACCACGGCAGCCGTAGCGGGATGTCGGGAATCGGCCCCGGCAGGTCGATGTCCCCGTCGGCGCGATCGTTGAACAGATAGAGCCACCACAGGGGAGCGGGTGCGCCGACCGGTGGCGGGAGTTCGGCGACGTCGGGCTTGCGAGGGACGTAGAGGTCGGGTTCGGCGCCGACGATGACCTTCACCATGTTCTGGAAGGCCGTGGATTCCGGGTCGTTCCAATAGGCACCGTGGGTGACCAGACCACCGTCGACCCTGCGTCGATCTGCGTCGAATGTGCGCTCGTCGAGGTCGACTGTGCCGGTGTCGAGCCTGATCACGCCGGGCGCGGTGTCGGGGTCGTGGCCGTGCGGGTTTCCGGGAAAGGACTGGACGTAGTGGATCGGGTCGCCCGGGAAGGTCAGCGAGTATCGATCCACGCCGTCGGGATGCGGGGTGTCGTAGATGCCGGTGCCCGCCGACGACGCGTAGATGACGCGGTCGGGAGACAAACCGAGTTGTTCGGCCGAGCCCACGACCGACCCGCCGTAGCTGTGGCCGATGTAGGTGGTGGTCGCGCCGGGTGCGAGATGCGCGATCTCGGCGTCGAGTTCGCGACCGAACAGCTCCAGGCGGTGCGCCATGGCCGCGGCAAAGCTCGGACTCGCCGCCGAGCGGAGGTCGGGCGGGAGGTCGCCGTCGAGGTAGAGGAACACCGGGCCGCCGGTGCGTGCCGCGAGTTCGGCTGCGGCCGTGCGGTTGTGGCCGACCACGGTGTCGAGGTTCGTGCCGGTCCCGGGCACGTAGGTCGCCGTGTTCGGGGTACCGGGCCGCAACGATCCGATCATCTCGACCAGTCGTCCGCGCGGGGTGTTGACGAAGGTGATGAAGGTCCGCTCGACGAGTCCGTCGTCGCCGCGGGGTGTCTCGTCGGCGATCGGGTCGGGGCTGGGCTCGAGGAGTCCGCGCAGGTTCCGAGCTCTTCGGCCGTGCCCGCGACCGGCCGCCATCTCGTCGAGAAGCGCGTTGCGGATGTTGATCTCGTTGGCCTGGGCGCGGATCGCGAACGGGACGCCCGGTAGGTTCCCGACGACGTGTGGGTTCGCCTGCATCAGGCGTCGGACGTCGTCGGCATCCATCTGTTGGATGATGTCGCGGACCTGGGTCGGCGTGAGCGTCTCCAGCATGCGGACGGCCTGATCCGCGTCCATCTCGGCGCCCCCGGGCAGTGTGACGTCGGGTTGACCCGCCGTCATCGACGCGAGGTCGGCCGCGAAGGTCTCGAGTCGTGCACCGTAGCGCTCGTCGAGGGCGTCGACGGTGTCGAGAGCCTCGGCGATGGATTCCGCGAGAAGGGCGGCCTGACCGTCGAATTCGTGCTCTGGATGTGTCACCTCGCCGTCGTCGAAGACGGTGAAGCCCAGCCCCTCGGCGCCCCGGACGACACCAAGTGCGAAGTCGCGGGCGTAGCCGAGGTCGGCGGCGGCATCGGTGGCCTCGTCGGCGATCATCTGCACCACGTTGCGGACCTCGCCGGCATGATCGTGTTCCGCCCAGATGGCTTGGTGCGCAGCATCGTGCGTGCCGCCCGACCACCCCGAGGCGTCGTCGAAGGCACGCACCGCCCGACCGATGCCGGTGTCGATGCGCTCGGCGAGCGTCGAGGCAGCGGACCCGGCGGCGGCGATCGACTGCGGATCCCACGCGCGCAACTGCGAGAGGGTGGGTCGCATCAGCGGTTCCGAAGCGAGCGGAACCGGGTGCCCGACCGCGCGTCGGCGTCTGCCGTCGTCGCGTCGAACGTCCGCAGCATCAGGCTCATCGTCGTCAGGCGTTCACCGATGGAGTCCACCGCCGACCGTGCGGGTCCGATCGTGGCGGCGAGGGCACGCACGACGCGACTCGAGGGTCCGAGCGCCGCGCCGACGGCCTCGACATCCGCGGCGTGGATCGCGATCGCGGCGGCCCGCCAGGTGCGCGCGATGCCCTCGACCTCGGCGGGATCGACACCGAACAGCGATGCTTCTGAACCCTTCTGGTCTCGTCGACCAGATGAGAGGGGCGGAAAACCGGACAGAGAGCGGGGGAGCGTCATGATCCTCCAGGGAGTCGCGACCCACCGAGGTGTGGGGCAGGACTATGACGCACGGCGTGCCCTGAACGGTTCCCGATCCACTTCGAGCGGTCGGCGACAGGCACATGACGTGCCCCCGGCAGGACTCGAACCTGCGACCTAGGGATTAGAAGGCCCTTGCTCTATCCACCTGAGCTACGGAGGCTGACCGGCGAGCGTGACGTGGCGCACGAGCGGCCGGGCAGAGAGAGTCTACGACACCGTCGTCGCTATGCCGTGCGCCACGGCGGGCCACGTCGAATTGGGATCACGTCAGTGGCCGGTCCTACAGTTGGAGGATGACCCGCACGTCGACGCCCGCCTCCGCGGAGCAGCATCGCGACGCGATGAACGAACCGCGCGGCGTCGTCACCGCGATCCTGTGGGCATCGGGTTGGCTCGCCGCGATCGTCGCCGTCGCCGTCACCGCGATCTCCGCGGCGTCGGCGCTCCGGTTGACCGGTGTGCCCGATCCGGGGCCGCTGACCACCTACGGCGCACCTGCTCTGACCGCGATCGGCGAGTTCGCCGCGGCGATCGCGCTCGGGTCGGCCGTGTTCGCCGCGTTCTTCGTGCCGCCCCAGGCGAGCGGCGTCCTCGACGTCGGGGGTTACCGCGCCATCCGGATCGCGGCGGCGAGCGCGCTGACGTGGTCGGTCTCCGCTCTGCTGTCGATGCCGTTCTCGGCGTCGGAGGTCAGTGGGGCGCCGCTGGCGGAGGCGATCCGCCCGGCGAACCTGCTGACCGCCTACGGCCAGGTCGCGGAGGTGCGCACCTGGTTCTGGACCGCGGTGTTCGCACTGGTCGCGGCCATCATCGCCCGGATGACCCTGCACTGGGGTCCGACCATCGCGGTCATCGCGTTCTCCGTGTTCAGCCTGATGCCGTCCGCGCTCGCGGGCCACTCCTCGTCGGGTGGCAACCACGACGTCGCCACCAACAGCCTGATCCTGCACATCATCGGCGCGACCCTGTGGCTCGGCGGTCTCGCCGCGGTCGTGGTCTACGCCCTCGCCGACGGACGATGGCGTGCCCTGGCGGTGCGCCGGTTCTCGCGCGTCGCGTTCTGGTGCATCCTCGTCGTGGGGGCCAGCGGTGTCGTCAACGCCCTGGTGCGGGTGCCGCTCGGCGACCTGTTCACCGACACCTACGGCCGTCTGGTCGTGGCCAAGGTGGTGGCCCTGGTCGTGCTCGGCGGACTCGGCGCGTGGCATCGTCGTGTCACCATCGCCCAACTGGACGCCGACGACAAGCCGTCGCTGTTCGTCCGCTTCGGACTGGTCGAACTCGCCGTGTTCGCCGCGACCTTCGGCCTGGCCGTCGGCCTGAGCCGTACGCCGCCTCCACTCGTGGACACCACCCAGATCTCGGCGACCGAGAACGCGATCGGTTACGACCTCGACGGGCCGCCGACGTTCGTCCGCCTTCTCACCGAGTGGCGCTTCGACCTGATCTTCGGGCTCGCGGCGATCGTGCTCGCCGTCGTGTATCTCCGGGGAGTCATCCGCCTGAGGCGCCGGGGTGATGCCTGGCCGGTCGGTCGCACCGTCGCGTGGCTCCTCGGGTGTCTGCTGCTGTTGCTGGCGACGTCATCGGGATTGGGCCGCTACGCCCCGGCGATGTTCAGCATCCACATGATCGCGCACATGCTGCTGTCGATGATGGTGCCGGTCCTGCTGGTGCTCGGTGGCCCGGTCACGCTCGCCCTGCGGGCACTGCCGCCGGCCGGTCGGGGCAATCCGCCGGGCCCGCGCGAGTGGATTCAGCTGGGCGTGCACTCGGCGCCGTCCCGGATCCTGACGCATCCGCTGATCGCCGCGGTCATGTTCGTCGGCAGCTTCTACGTTCTCTATCTCGGCGGTCTGTACGAGTCCGTGGTTCAGTACCACGCGGCGCACCTGTTGATGAATCTGCACTTCCTGATCAGCGGCTACATCTTCTACTGGCTGGTGATCGGCATCGACCCGGCCCCGCGTCAGGTGTCACCCGTGGCAAAGCTGGGCCTCGTGATGGCCTCGATTCCGTTCCACGCGTTCTTCGGCATCGCCCTCATGATGACGACCGCGGTCATCGCCGAGACCTACTACCGCGGGCTCAATCTCCCGTGGAACTACGGCCTCTTCGACGACCAACGTGTCGGGGGCGGAATAGCCTGGGCCGCAGGCGAGATCCCCCTGGTGGTGGTCCTGCTCGCGCTGTTCGTGCAGTGGCAGCGCAGCGATACGAAGCTGGCGCGACGCTTCGACCGCAACGCGGACCGCGACCACGACGCGGACCTCGGCAGCTACAACGAGATGTTGAAGGAACTCAACAAGCGCGGTTGAGCGGCAACAGGTCTCAGCCGGACCCCGTCGACACCGTGCAGACCGACGACCCGGCCTGGATCAAGGCGCCGGTGTGCAGGGGATCGAAGCCGAAATCGGCAGCGGTGCGGCCGGTCGCAGTGATCAGCTCTGGGGGACACCGGAAGCTCGTCACGAGTTCGCCTGCGGCGGCAAGCTGGTCGACGATGGCCACGGTGAACTCGTTGATCGCGGTCCGGACCGGACCGAGATCGGACGTCGCAGGTGGAGCAGTCTGCCCAGGCAGCCGCCACTGCGCAAACAGTCCGCGTTGGACGGTCTTGCTAGCCTCGATCTGATTGCGGAACACACCGCGTACGTAGGCGGGGTCGAGACCGCGGTCGGTGGCCAGCTGCGACACGGTGTCGAGGACCACCTGTTCGCGCGCCGGGTCGTCGATGGCCGCGCCGGACGCCCATTTCGTCGCGGCGACGGTGTCAGCCAGTGCGAGCCGGCCCGCGATCGCCTCGGTCAGACCGGTCAATGTCGGCGAAGCGACCGGCGCAGCGCCTGCGAGGGGCGGGGCAACCAGCATTGTTGCCGCTGAGATGAGACCTACCAGGAGCCTTCGGATGCGCACCCTGCGAAGTGTATGGGCGGCGAGCGTCAGGTGCATCGCGATCTGTGGGTAACCCGTCGAGTTCTCCACAGTCGTGCGGCCTCGACGGTTGACGGCCCCGCTGCGGGTGATGCTGGTGCGGCCACACCTTCCCGTGGCCGACAACCGTAGGAGACGACCATGTTTGAGACGTACACGACCGTCATCGGAACCGTAGTGTCCGATCCCCGTCGGCGGCAGACGACCACCGGGGAGGACGTGATCTCCTTCCGCGTGGCGTGCACCTCGCGGCGGATCGACAAGAACACCGGCGAGTGGTCGGACGGACCCACGTTGTACCTGACGGTCAGCTGCTGGCGGCGCCTGCTGACCGGGGTCGGCCTGGCGATCGCCAAGGGTCGACCGGTGATCGCGCACGGTCAGATCAAGACCAACGAGTACCCGTCGGCGGACGGCTCACGTCGCTCCGATCTCGAGATGACGGCCGTGGCCGTCGGACTCGACCTGAGTCGCTGCGTCGTCACTTATCGGGGCACGCCCGCCCAGGGGCGCGCGGCCGACGCGCCGGTCGTCGCAACCGCGCCCGAGACCCGCGAGTCGGCGGCGTGAACGCACGATCGTGGGGTTGAGCCGATTACGACTCAGTCCGAACGGTTCCGGACCAGTCGCCAGTGGTTCTTGCCGTCGGCACGACGATAGGCGAGTTCGTCGAGGACGTTGATCGCGATGGCCAGGCCGCGGCCACGCTCGGCGAAGTCGTCGGGCAGGCTCACGGCGTCGAGATCGACGCGGGCGGGACTGCCGTCGTCGGAGTAGCGGGCTTCGATCCGGTCCGGTGCGACCTCCAGCTCGAGGCGCAGGGTGACGGTTGCGCCGTCCCCGGCGTGTTCGATGATGTTGGCGCCGATCTCGGCCACGGCGAGCTCGAACTGCATCGCGTCCATGTCGTCGATGGGGCACTCCGCGAGGAGATCGGCGAGGAGTGCGTGGATGTGGTCCATGGTCTCGAGCGAGGTGATCTCCTCGAGGGTGCGGGTCGCGGTGTTCTCGGTCATCGCCGGGTCCTCGATCTCTGGGTGAGTGGGACGGGTCCCGTCAGGCCCCGTCGAAGGCGTCGTCGGCCGACGGGTGGACGCGCAGAACGCGATTGAGATTGGTCAACTCCAGGACGGTGACCACCTGCGGCGTCGGGGCCGCGATCCGGAGGTCGCCGCCGGCCTGGCGTGCCACCTTCAACCCGGAGACGAGTGCGCCCAGGCCCGAGGAATCGATGAAGTCGGTGCCGGACAGGTCGACGACGATCCGGGCCGAACCGGACCCGACCAACTCGTGCAACTGGTCTCGGAGTCGCGGGGCGACAACCATGTTGAGCCGGCCCTCGGGCCGGATCGCCACGGCGCCGCCGTCGACGCTACGTGTTGCGAAATTCGCCATCACTGCCCTTCCTCATCGGGACCGCGGTACCGCACCGCGGTGATGACAACGCTCAGGATCACCAGATCGAACACTACCCAGAACAGGTTCACGCCGACGCCGAGAACGGAGACGGCGCCCCGGTACAGCTGCACGACACCGATGACCGAGGCCACCACGAGCAACGCCATCGCGATCAGCTGTGGCCGAACGATGTGCCAGGGCAACGCATCCTGCGACTGCTTGGTCTTCGGGGTCACCGCGAAACCGAGCGGACGGTTCATGTAGACGTTGCGAAATGCGGTGGTGCACGCCTTGATCCAGACGGGGAACAGAGCGAGGCTGTACTGCTGGCCGCGCCACGTCGGCGTGCCTCGTGCCACCACCAGGAACAGTATCTGGTTGACCACCAGGAACGGGATCAGCCGCAGGAAGAAGTCCCAGCTGTAGGCCTCGACCGGCAGGATGCCCAGCACCAGGTAGACCACCGGTGCCGCGATGTAGGCGATGGCCGCGAAACCGGCGAGGTAGCTCCACATCGTCGCCCAGTACATGAGTCGCTGGGTGAGGGTGAGGCCCTTCTGTACCAGCGGGTTCTCCCGCAGCATCACCTGGATCGTGCCCTGCGCCCACCTAAGCCGTTGCGTCACCATGGTTTTCAGGTCCTCCGGCGCCAGGCCGAAGGCAAGATTCTCGTGATGGTAGGCGGAGTTCCAGCCGAGGGCGTGCAACCGCATACAGGTCGCCATGTCCTCGGTCACCGAGATGGTGGCCAGGGGCAGCATGGGCTGGGCCTCGTCGGATCGCCCGACGTCGACCGCCGCGACCATGGCGCGGATGGATTCGATGGCGCCGAGCGGCGACCACTCGCGCTCGGCGAGGACCGCGAGTGCGTCGTAGTCGACGGCGCCGGCACCGGCTTCCTGCTCGCTCAGCTCGGTGAGCGCCTCGATGGCCTCGAGGTCGGCGCGCATGGCCTCGACGTCGGCGTCGACGAGCCCGCGTGCCGCCTCGTCGACGCGCGCCTGGAAGCGATAGGTGATCTCGGCCAGTGGCTCTTTCTTCTTCAGCTGCGCGCGAGCGTCTTTCACGGCCTCGTCGACGGCGTCGAGCGCGGCCGAGGCGGTGGGGTTGTCTTTCCCGACCTGCTTGCGCGTCGACTTGAGGACAGAACGCGCGGTGCGCAGGGCGCGATCGATGCCGTCGGAGACGGCGGAGACGTACTGGGTGATGCCGAGCTGCATCAGCGCCTCCCGGCGCAGCACGGCGTTGGATCCGCAGAAGAACGCGGCGTTCCACCCGTCCTTGCCCTGCTGGATCGGCCCGTAGAACAGCGGAGCCTGGCTGCCGAGCGGGTCCCCGGGCGGCACGTTCACGAAATACTGCGGCGTCTGGACGAGGGCCATCTTGTCGTCGTGGAAGTAGCCGAGCGTGCGGTCGAGGATCTGCGGTTCGGGGATCTGATCGGCGTCGAGGATGAGGAGGAACTCGCCGTCGGTCTGCATCAGGGCGTTGTTCAGGTTGCCGGCCTTGGCGTGTCGTGGTTTGTCGAGCCAGTTCGACGATCGCGTGATGTACCCGATGCCTGCCTGGGCCGCGGCCTCGGCGAGCTCGGGTCGATCACCGTCGTCGAGGATCCACGTGGTGTGCGGGTAGGTGATCGCCTTCGCCGCGACGGCGGTCTTCATCACCAGATCCAGGGGTTCGTTGTAGGTGGTGATGAAGACGTCGACGGTGGCGCCCTCGGGCGGGGGAGGCGGGTCGGGGCGATGCTGCAGTCGCCACATCGTCAGCCCGAACAGCAACGAGTCGATCAGGCTGTAGGTCTCGGCGACGACCAGGGGAACCGCGATCCACCAGGCGTCCCAGTTCACCGACGCCAGCCAGCGCCACACGATGTAGTTGATCCCGAGGATCGCGGCGGCGACGATCACCAGCCGCAGCCACGGCGACGGGGCCGTGCGTGCGAGGGTGGCCTCCTCGACGCTCTCGCTCATCCCGCATCGTCTCGACGAATGGCCACGACGGTCACATCGTCGATCGGCGGCCGTGAGGCGACCAGTTCGCTCACCATCGAGCACACCTCCGACGGGGTCGAGGTGTCGGCGAAGAGTGCCCGCAACGCCGACTCGTCACCAGACGGTAGGAGGTCGAGCAACCCGTCGGAGGTGATGACGACCATGTCCCCGGGATCGAGGTGGGCCCGGGCGGAGTCCCAGGTGTCGTCGCGCAGGATGCCGATCGGCAGACCGCCCCCGGGGAGCGACTCCACATCTCCGGCGGCCCGGCGGACGATCGACAGGCCATGGCCGGCGTCCACGTACTCGAGCTGCCCCTCGTCGGTGTGCAGGCGTGCATGGAACGCGGTCGCGAACGTCTCGGTGCCGGCGAAGTCGTCGGCGAGCTGATCGGCCACCGTCTCGACCACCTTCGCGAGGTCGGCGTCGGCCGCGGCATGTCCGGCGGCGTCGAGTGCGCGGGATGCGGCTCGGATCGCCGACCGGACCGTCGCCGTGAGGATCGCCGCGCCGAGTCCCTTCCCCATGACGTCGGCGACGGTGAACACCAGGCCGTCGCTCCAGGGGTAGTGATCGTAGAAGTCCCCGCCGACGGCGAAGGCGGGCAGGCACATCGCCGCGATCGACCATCCGGGGACGACTCCGAGGGGCGGCGGCAGCAATTGACGCTGCACCAGTGCCGCGCGTTCCAGGTCGTCGCTGTTCGCGATCTCCCGCTGCGCCCATGCGGCGAGCTCGCGGAACGCCGCCTCCTGATCGGTGGTGAGTTCCCGCGGCCGGGTGTCGTACAGACAGAAGGTCCCCACGGGATGTCCGCCGGGGCCGTACAGCGGATATCCCGCGTAGAAGCGGATTCCGTCGTCGGCGGCGATCTGCGGGATCGCGGCGAAGGCCGGGACCTTCGAGACGTCGGGGATGATCAGCGCCGGATCGTCGGGGTGGTCATAGGCGCGCGCGACCGTCACCTGGCACACCGTCTGTTCCCGCGGCAGGTTCTGCAGCTCGATGCCGTCGACCGCCTTGAACCACTGCCGGTCTCGGTCGAGCAGCGACACCGTCGACATCGGTACGCCGAACACGGCTTTCGCCATCCGGGTGATCTGCGCGAACCGATCCTCCGGGGGCGAGTCGAGTACGTTCAACTGCTGCATCGAATGCAGTCGTGCCTCTTCGATGTCGGCATCGATGTGCGCGTCCACCAGGGTCACCTCAGTCCCGCTTTCTCGAGTGCGTGCGCCATCGCGGCGCCCGCTGCTGCCGTGCTGCCCAATCTCCAGTCCGCTTCTTTGTCGTGGTCGAACCAGACAAAGCCGGTGACGTCGTCGGCGTCGTCGAGGTAGGTCACCAGGTCGGCGATCCAGTCGGCTTTGGAACCACCGGCTTCTGTCGACCCGACCTCTGTGACGAGTATCGGTTTCTCGGAGGACAAGTTACGAAGCTGTGCAAACGAATCGGCGAACAACTCCGCCGGCGGAGTCCATCGGTGGCCGGGCACCGCGCCCCAGTTGTAGCCGTCGATCCCCAGGACGTCGACGTAGGTGTCGCCCGGGTACCAGCGTGACAGCGGAGCGTCGTCGGAAAGGGGGACATTCGGGGCCCACACCCACTTCACGTTGGTCGCGTTCTTGGACGCGAAGAGGTCGTGGACATGGCGCCACGCGGCGATGTACAGCTCGGGGGAGGTCCCGCCGGCGGGGCTCCACGGGTACCAGTCGCCGTTCGGCTCGTGCGCGAACCGGAGGTAGACGATCCCGCCCCAGGCGACGAGTTCGTCGGCCCAGCGGTACAGGTAGTCGTCGTGGGCTCCGGCCACGATCGACGACATCGTGAACGCGCCCCAGTCGTAGTCGTCACCACCGAGGTGGCGCCACGGCTCCCAGGTGACCACCGGTTCGGCACCCGAGGCGACCACGGCGTCGAGTGCGGCGATCGGGGGGATCGCGGTGAAGTCCTCGAAGAACAGGTTGACGGTCGGCCGGACCCCGACGAGGTCGGTGACCGCGGCGACCTCGGCCGGGCGGAGCGGGCCGCTCGGGGTGCTGACACCGAACCGCAGGCAGTCCCCGGCCGGGCCGTGCAGGGGAGAGATGGTCGGCGGACACTCGCGCGGCGCCGGCTCGCAGGCGACGACGCCCATCGACCCGACCATGACACCCAGGACCACGGACACGATCGTCCATCTGGGTACCGCACCCATCGACCGCTCCCATCGCCTCGCCGCCGCACACCGGCACGGCGCTCACCCATTCCCCCGTTCTCGTCCCCACGACATTCTCTCGGCAAACCTGCCCACCCGCGCGTCAACCGCGAAAGACGGTGCACCGAACCGGCGCAGACGCACCGGACCGTCGCCCGGCATGCGACGGCGACTAGGCTTGTCCCCATTGTGTGTGCGCCCGGGCGCGCACCCCCCGCGTCCGCGGCAGACAGATCACACGGCATCGAGCAGGTCCGAAGGAGTTTTCACGTGGCTGAGTTCATCTACACGATGAAGAAGGTTCGCAAGGCGCACGGCGACAAGGTCATCCTCGACGACGTCACCATGTCCTTCTACCCGGGCGCCAAGATCGGCGTCGTGGGACCCAACGGCGCGGGCAAGTCGTCGATCCTGAAGATCATGGCCGGCCTGGACCAGCCGTCGAACGGCGAGGCGTTCCTCGACCCCGACGCAACCGTCGGCATCCTCCTGCAGGAGCCGCCCCTCAACGAGGAGAAGACGGTCAAGGAGAACGTCGAGGAGGGCATGGGTGAGATCAAGGTCAAGCTCGACCGCTTCAACGAGATCGCCGAACAGCTCGCGACGGACTACTCCGACGAGCTGATGGAAGAGATGGGCAAGCTCCAGGAGGACCTGGACAACAACGACGCCTGGGACCTCGACTCCCAGCTCGAGCAGGCGATGGATGCGCTGCGCTGCCCGCCGGCCGATTCGCCGGTCACCCACCTGTCCGGTGGTGAACGTCGCCGCGTCGCACTGTGCAAACTGCTGCTGCAGAAGCCCGACCTCCTGCTGCTCGACGAGCCGACCAACCACCTCGACGCCGAGTCGGTGCTGTGGCTGGAGCAGTTCCTCGCGAACTACTCGGGAGCAGTGCTGGCCGTGACCCACGACCGGTACTTCCTCGATCACGTCGCGCAGTGGATCTGTGAGGTCGACCGCGGCAAGCTGCACCCCTACGAGGGCAACTACTCGACCTACCTGGAGAAGAAGGCCGAGCGTCTCGAGGTCCAGGGCAAGAAGGACCAGAAGCTGCAGAAGCGGCTCAAGGAAGAGCTCGCCTGGGTCCGCTCCGGCGCCAAGGCCCGCCAGACCAAGAACAAGGCCCGCCTCGCACGCTACGAGGAGATGGCGGCCGAAGCGGAGAAGACCCGCAAGCTCGACTTCGAGGAGATCCAGATCCCGACGCCGCCGCGCCTGGGCGACGTCGTGGTCGAGGTCTCGCACCTGGACAAGGGCTTCGAGGGCCGGGTTCTCATCAAGGACCTGTCGTTCACCCTGCCGCGCAACGGCATCGTCGGTGTGATCGGTCCGAACGGCGTCGGCAAGACGACCCTGTTCAAGACGATCGTCGGCCTCGAGCAGCCCGATTCGGGCACGGTGAAGGTCGGCGAGACGGTCAAGCTGAGTTACGTCGACCAGAGCCGCGCCAACATCGACCCCAAGAAGACGGTGTGGGAGGTCGTCTCCGACGGGCTCGACTACATCGAGGTCGGCCAGAACGAGATGCCCTCGCGCGCCTACGTCAGCGCCTTCGGGTTCAAGGGCCCTGACCAGCAGAAGCGCTCGGAGGTGCTCTCCGGTGGTGAGCGCAACCGCCTGAACCTCGCGCTCACCCTGAAAGAGGGCGGCAACCTGATCCTTCTCGACGAGCCGACCAACGACCTCGACGTCGAGACCCTGGGCTCGCTGGAGAACGCGCTGGAGCAGTTCCCCGGGTGTGCCGTGGTCATCAGCCACGACCGCTGGTTCCTCGACCGCACCTGTACCCACATCCTGGCGTGGGAGGGCAACGTCGAAGAGGGGCAGTGGTTCTGGTTCGAGGGCAACTTCGAGGCCTACGAGGCCAACAAGGTCGATCGCCTCGGCGCCGACGCCGCCCGCCCGCACCGGGTCACGCACCGCAAACTGACTCGCGATTAATCCCGGTTCCGCCCGGCGCGGGTGACTAGCATCGGCAGATGTGACGTCACTCGTTCCGGACGCGGTGGACCACTACTTCAGGTCGCGGACCGACGGGTCGGCAGGTGAGTCGGCCGCCGACCGGGTGCGCAGACATCTCGATGACGCGCGGGTCCGCCGCCGCGGAGAGGCGCTCGTCGGGGTGACCGCGGGCGAGGGCGGCACCGTCGAGATCCTCGTCGTCAACGACGACATGCCGATGCTCGTCGAAGCCGTCCTGGCCACGGTCGAGGCGCACGACCTCACCGTCGATCGCATGGACCACCCGGTGATACCCGTTCAGCGGGACCCCGACGGCACACTCGTCGCCGTCGACTCCGGCGAGACGACCCCGGAGTCCTGGATCGCGGTCTGCGGCCTCGCACGTCACCCGGGCATCGATCCTGAACCGCTGCGCGACGACCTCCGCGAGGTCGTCTCGCGGGTCATCGACGTCGACGCCGATGCGTCGGCGATGCGCTCTCGGATGGCCGAGTGCGCCGCCGGGATGGCCGAGGCGCCGCTGCCGGGGGCCGGAGTCTCCGACGCCGACCGTGGTGAGTACGCCGCACTGCTCGAGTGGTTCGCCGGCAACCACTTCCACCCGCTGGGCCATGTGCGGGTGGGCGGGGACGGGCCCGCCGGGGACGCCGACCGTCTCGGTGTGTGGCGAACCGACTCCGTCAGCCGCGACTTCCCGTCGGTGACTGATCGTCCGCTGGTCCCGCGGGTCAGCCGGGTGTTCGTGGCGACCGGCATCCAGCGCACCAATTTCCCTGTGCTCGTGCAGGTTCCGACGTTCGATGCGAATGGCGAACACGACGGCGAGCATCGTTTCCTGGGTACCCTCACCTCCGCCGGCAATCATCAGGCGGTGCTCGACGTCCCGGTCCTGCGCGCCAAGGTGCACGACGTCCTCGCGCAGGCGGGCGTCGAGGAGGATTCCTTCGCCGGTCAGTCCATGATCGAGCTGCTGCAGAACTATCCGCTGGTGGAGATGTTCTCGTCCACCGACGACGAGCTCGAACGCCGCCTGGCCGAGATGCTGGACGCGGTGGCGACGCGGTCGCTGCGGCTGTTCCTGCGCACCAACTTCGACGGACGCACCGCCGTCGCCCTCATCTACCTGCCCCGGGACCGCTACAACACGTCCACCCGGCTCGCCCTCGAGCGCGCGCTCGTCGCCGAGGTGGACGGAACCGGGCTGGAGTACACGGCGCGTGTCAGCGAGATGCCGTTGGCACTGTTGCAGGTGCTGGTCTGTATCGACCCGACGACGGCGGCCGAGCTCGGATCGGTCGACACCGGATCACCGGCCCACGCACGCGTGCAAGCGGCGCTGGTCGCCGCCATCCGCGGTTGGGACGAGCGGGTGCGCGAACTGGCTGTCGCAGAGGACATCCCGGGACTCGACGGCGGCCCGGACGTGCTGCTGCGCCAGTTGTCCTCGCTGTCGGAGGACTACAAGGAGCTCCGCGAACCGCACGCGGCCCTCGCCGACCTCATCCGCGTCGTGGGTCTGGAACCGGGTGAGATCGACGTGACCCTCGACGCCGCCGAGACGGCGACCGACGGGCGCGAGCCGGACCGGTGGATCTTCACGCTGTACCTCTGCGGTGCGTCGGCGACACTGACCGATGTCCTGCCGGTGTTGCACAGTCTCGGTCTCGATGTCCTCGAGGAGCACCCGTACGAGATCCATCGGCTCGACGACACCGTCTGCTGGGCCTACGAATTCAGCGTCCAACTCGCGGCCGGGATGACCGTCGACCTCGACCACGCCGACGACCTCGCCGACCGGTTCACCGAGGCGTTCCGCCGGATCTGGCTCGCCGGTGCGGACGTCGACGCCTACAACGAACTCGTCATCAGGTCGGGCCTGGACTGGCGGTCGGCGGCGATGCTGCGCGCCTACGGGCAGTACCTGCGCCAATGCGGGTTCTCGTACAGTTCGGCCCACGTCGCCAGCGTCCTCGGCCAACACCTCGCCATCACCCGCGGCCTCGTCGACCTGTTCGTCGCGTCGTTCGATCCCGACACCGCCGACGAACAGCGCCGAAAGCGGGTACGCGACAAGCTCGACGAGGAGATCGGACTCGTGTTGAGCCTCGATGCCGACCGCATCGTCTCCGCGTTCGCGGCGGTGCTGTCGGCGACCGACCGCACGAACTACTTCGTCGACGGCGGGTCGTCGGACTCCGATCACTGTCCGGTCATCTCGTTCAAACTCCGTCCGCGCGACATCCCGCAGACCCCTAAACCCCGTCCGCTGCACGAGATCTTCGTCTACTCACCACGCGTAGAGGGGGTGCACCTCCGATTCGGCTCGGTCGCCCGTGGCGGCCTGCGCTGGTCGGACCGCCGGGAGGATTTCCGCACCGAGATCCTCGGCCTGGTCAAGGCGCAGGCGGTGAAGAACGCGGTGATCGTGCCGCTCGGCGCCAAGGGCGGTTTCGTGGTCAAACGGCCGCCGCCGCCGACCGGTGACGCCGCGCGGGACCGGGAGGCGCAGCGGGAGGAAGGGATCGCGTGCTACCGGCAGTTCATCGCCGGCCTGCTCGACGTGACCGACAACATCGACCTCGCGACCGGGGAGGTCATCCCCGCCCGCGGGGTCGTCCGGCTCGACTCCGACGACACCTACCTGGTGGTGGCGGCCGACAAGGGCACCGCCTCGTTCTCCGACATCGCCAACGACGTGTCGAAGTCGTACGGGTTCTGGCTCGGCGACGCCTTCGCCTCCGGCGGGTCGGCCGGGTACGACCACAAGGCCATGGGTATCACTGCCCGGGGCGCGTGGGAGTCGGTCAAGCGGCATTTCCGCGAGATGGGGACCGACACGCAGTCGCAGGACTTCACCGTCGTCGGGATCGGCGACATGAGCGGCGACGTGTTCGGCAACGGGATGCTGCTCAGCGAGCACATCCGGCTCGTCGCCGCGTTCGATCACCGGCACATCTTCGTCGACCCCGATCCGGAGGCGGCGGCGTCGTTCACCGAACGGAAGCGGTTGTTCGGCCTCCCGCGGTCGTCGTGGGCGGACTACGACACCGACCTCATCAGTGCCGGCGGCGGGGTGTGGGAGCGCGACCGCAAGTCGATCCCGATCACCCCCGAGATGGTGGACGCGCTGGGCATGGAAGACGGCACGACAGAACTCTCACCACCCGAATTGATACGCGCGATCCTGCTCGCTCCAGTCGACCTCCTGTGGAACGGCGGCATCGGGACCTACGTGAAGGCGTCGACCGAATCACATGCGAGTGTCGGCGACAAGTCCAACGACGCGATCCGAGTCGACGGAAACGAGTTGCGTGCCAAGGTGATCGGAGAGGGCGGCAACCTCGGGGTCACCGAACGCGGGCGCATCGAGTTCGACCTCGCCGGGGGCCGGATCAACACCGACGCCCTCGACAACTCGGCCGGGGTCGACTGTTCCGACCACGAGGTGAACATCAAGATCCTGCTCGACGCGGCGGTCTCGGCGGGCGGCCTCGACGCCGACGAACGCGACCCCCTACTGGAGTCGATGACCGACGAGGTCGCCGAACTCGTTCTCGCCGACAACATCTCGCAGAACTCCGAGCTCGGATTCTGCCGCACATTCGAGCTGCTGCGAGTGGAGGTGCACGCCCGCATGCTCGAACACCTCGCCGCCAAACGGGGCGTCGACCTACGCCTGGAAGCGCTGCCCGAGCCGCGCGAGCTGCGCAAGCGGGTCGGCAGTGAGCTCCACCGCGGTCTCACGTCGCCCGAGTTCGCCACGCTCATGGCGCACGTCAAGCTCGAGTCCAAATCCGACCTGCTCGCCACCGACCTCCCCGACAACGACGTGTTCGCACCCCGCGTCGCGCGCTACTTCCCGGACGCGGTGCGCACCGAGCATTCCGACGCGATCAGCGGACACCGGTTGCGGCGTCAGATCGTGGCGACGACCCTCGTCAACGACGTGATCGACCACGCCGGGATGACCCACCTGTTCCGGTTGAGCGAGGGGAGCAGCTGCAGTACCGAGGAGGGCGTCCGCGCGTATGTGGTGTCCAACAAGGTCTTCGGCATGAACGAGGTGTTCGAGGGCATCCGGCATGCACCGGCTCCGGTCGAGGCCGTCGACGAGATGATGCTGTACGCGCGCCGTCTGCTGTTCCGCGCCTCGCGGTGGCTGCTCGCCTTCCGGCCGCAACCATTGGCCATGGCCGCCGAGATCACCCGCTACGGCGAGCGGGTGGCAGCACTGTCCGAGGTCATCGACGACTGGTACGGGCCGAGCTCGGCACGCGATGTCGCCGAGCGCGCCGACACCTACATCGAGCACGGCGTTCCCGAGGACCTCGCCCACACCGTCGCGGCTAGCCTGCACCGCTTCTGTCTGCTCGACATCATCGACGCGGCCGAGATCGCCGACCGGGACGCCGGCGAGGTCGGCGACCTCTACTTCGGGGTGATGGAGCACTTCGGTCTCGAACAGCTGCTCACGGCGGTGTCGGGACTCGAATTCGGCGATCGATGGCATGCGCTGGCCCGGTTGGCAGTGCGTGACGACATGCACGGTGCGCTCCGTGCGCTGACCCTGCGGATCCTGGAGGTCAGCGAACCCGGCGAGAGCACGGCCGACAAGATCGCCGAGTGGGAGTCCTCGCGGTCGAACCGGCTGAGCCGGGTACGTAGCGTGCTCCGGGAGATCGAGGAGACCGGGACCGCGGACCTGGCCACGCTCTCCGTCGCGGCCCGGCAGCTGCGGAGCGTGATCCGCTGATGCGCAGGCGACGGCTGCCGTCGTCGAATCCGTCGCAGTCAGGTGTGCCGAGCGCCTAGCCTGAGCACATGACCCGAACCGCACCGCGCATCTGCCCGCTCTGCGAGGCCACCTGCGGTCTGACCCTCACCATCGGCCGGGACCGCACGACCGGCGGCGAGATCGTCACCGCCGCGCGCGGTGACGCCGACGACGTGTTCAGTGCCGGCTACCTGTGTCCGAAGGGTGCGAGTTTCGCCCAGCTCGACAACGATCCCGATCGCCTCGACCGTCCGCTCATCCGGCGCGATGGTCGGCTCGTCGAAACCGATTGGGACACAGCGCTCACCGCTGCGGTCGACGGGCTGCGCGAGGTGATCTCGACCTCCGGCGGCGAGTCGATCGGCTTCTACCTCGGCAATCCGTCCGCGCACACCGTCGCCGGCACGATGTACGCGCCCTTGCTCATCCGGGCACTCGGTACCCGCAACGTGTTCAGCGCCAGCACCCTCGACCAGATGCCGAAGCAGGCGGCCACCGGTTACCTCGTCGGTCATGCGGGGACTTTTGCCGTCCCGGACCTCGACCGCACCGATCATCTCGTGATCATCGGAGCGAACCCGGTGGTCTCCAACGGCAGTGTGACCACCGCCGCCGACTTCCCCGGGAAACTGACCGCGCTGCGCCGCCGGGGCGGGCGCCTGACCGTCATCGACCCGGCACGCACCCGCACGGCGAAGTTGGCGGACACCCACATCGCGCCGCGGCCCGGAACGGATGCGGCGCTGCTGTGCGCGGTGGTGCAGTGCCTGTTCGACGAGGACCTCGTCGCCGCCGACCTCGGCGGGATCGCCACGCATGTCACCGGCGTGGAGGCGCTGCGCGACGAGCTGAGCGGTTTCACTCCCGAACGGGTCGCCTCGTTCTGTGGTGTGGCGGCCGCCGACATCCGGGCTCTCGCCCGGTCGATCGCCGCGTCGGAATCGGCCGCCGTCTACGGCCGGATGGGCACCACCACAGTGCAATTCGGGACCATCGGCAGTTGGCTCATCGACGTGGTGAACATCCTCACCGGCAACTTCGACCGGCCCGGGGGAGTGATGTTCCCGCTCGCACCGACCGCTCCGTCGCCCCGCCCGGCCCGTGCGGGCCGGGGGTTCCGTACCGGGCGGTGGCGCAGCCGGGTCTCCGGTCACGCGGAGGTCGGCGGTGAGCTCCCCGCCGTCGCGATGGCCGAGGAGTTCGAGACGCCCGGCGAGGGGCGGTTGCGGGCGCTGGTGACGGTGTCGGGTAACCCCGTCCTGTCCGCGCCGAACGGCGCACGACTGGGACGCGCACTCGACGACGCACAGTTCGTGGTCTGCGTCGACCCCTATCTGAACGAGACGACGCGGCACGCACACGTCGTGCTGCCGCCGCCGCGCCCGTCGCAGAGTCCGCATTTCGATGCCATCCTGAACAACCTGGCGGTCCGGGCCACCGCCCGCTACTCGCCGCCCGTGTTACCGCTGCCGGCAGGCCGTCCCGACGAGATCGAGATCGTGTGCCGGCTGATCATGGGCCTGTCCGGGGCCGGGGTCGACGCCGACCCGGGGCTCGTCGACGAACAGGTCATCGCGGCGACTCTGTCGAAGGAGGTCACCGACCCCTATTCGCCCGTTGCCGGCCGTGACGTCGCCTCGCTCGTCGCGAAGTTGCCCGACGCGCCCGGGCACCAGCGTCGGCTGGACATGCTGTTCCGCCTCGGGGCGTACGGCGACGCCTTCGGCGCGCGCAACGGCCTCACGTTCGCGGATGTGCTGGCCGCGCCGCACGGCATCGACCTGGGGCCGATGCGGCCGCGCCTGCCCGGGGTGCTCCGCACGGCATCCGGCAAGATCGAACTCGCTCCCGACCCGCTCATCGGCGACCTCGCACGCCTGAGCGCAGCGGTGGACGCCGGGGGCGACCCGGCGCCGGCCGCCGACGGCAGCCTGCTGCTGGTCGGCCGCCGCCACCTGCGTTCGAACAACAGCTGGATGCACAATCTCCCGGCCCTCACCGGCGGTACCAATCGCTGCACCCTGCTCATGCATCCCGACGATGCCGACCGACTCGGCATCTCCGACGTCGCCAAGGTCCGTGGTGCGGGCGGTTCGCTGACCGTTCCCGTCGAGATCACCACCGACATCCGGCCCGGGGTCGCGTCGCTGCCGCACGGGTGGGGTCATGATGTCGACGGCATCAGACTGGGCGTCGCTGCCGCCGAGCCGGGTGTGAACGTGAACGACCTGAACGACGGCGCCCTGCTGGACCCGCTCTCGGGGACCGTCGTCCTCAACGGTCTGCCGGTGGAGATCGCGCCTGCTTGACCGGGTCGGGTAGTGCGTAGGGTTGGGCCGGGGTGGCCGCGCTGGCCGCCCGCCGACACCGATCTGACAGGGGATGACGCACGTGCTCAACGAGGACGCCGGGACCACGACCGCTGACGGATACCTGGTCAAGGTGCCGGTGCGCTGGTCGGACATGGATGTCTACGCGCACATCAACCACGCCCGGATGGTGACGTTGCTCGAAGAGGCGCGCATTCCCTGGCTCTTCTACGACGGCCGACCGACCGCGCCCCTGCGCGACGGCTGCCTCGTCGCCGACCTACACGTGAGATATCAAGCGCAGCTGCGTCATTCCGAGGGACCGATCGAGGTCACCATGTTCGTCGAACGCCTGCGGGCCGTCGACTTCACCGTCGGCTACGAAGTGCGCGCGGCGGGTGCCGACCCCGCCTCTCGCCCCGCCGTGGTCGCCAGCACACAGCTCGTCGCCTTCGACGTGGCGGCCCAGCGCATCGCCCGGCTCACCCCGGAACAGAAGGTCTACCTCGCCGGATTCCGCCGCCCTGCCGGGGAATCGGCCACACGCGGCGGGCCGAGTTGATGGAGCGGTTCATCGAGTTCGCGTCCTCGGACCGATCGAACGCCCTCGCGTTCCTCTCGCACGCAGTACGTCTCGACGATGCCGCCGTCGTCCGGGTGGTCGCGCGTTCGGACGGTCTGGTGGCCTTGTGGGCACATACCGGGTTCGACGTCCTCGCCACCCGGTCGGTGACCGGACGAATCGCGCCGACCGACATCGTGTGCGACGCTTCGACACTGCGTGCGACCGTCGAATCGGCCGGCCCGGGCACCGCGGTCGATCCCGGCTTCTCACTCGACAGTGCCTGGCGCGGAGCGCTTCCCGCTGCGGTCGGGTTCCGGCACATCGACGACGTACCCGCCCGCAGCGTGGTCGAACTGTCCCGGGAAGGCGCCCGGGTGGCGCGCGAGGAGGGGAGCGGGCACGGTCCCGCAACGGGTCTGCTCGATCAGGATGTCCTCGAGGTCACGTCGGAGGAGGGTGCGCTGCGGGCCGCGGTGAGCATGCGATCGGTCTTCGCCCTGACCGGCATGGGATTCATCCGCGACGCGGACGGACGAGCGGTCACCGAGACCTCCGACACCGGGGCGATCGCAGCCGACGAACCGGTACGAATCCGGATGTCGGCGGCGTGGATTCGGATCGATGCACGCTTCGGCTCGGTGTATCAGCGCCGGCACCGCGATCTCGCGGTCACCGTCCTGAACTAAACGGTGTGTCTCACGATGATCTCTCTTGTCGCCTGAGCTCCAGCCATGGTGATTCGCACTGGCCGCCACGCAGACACGATTATCTCGAAGTCGGAGGCCTGTCAGTACGTCGTGGTTCGATTTGTAGGACGTCCGGGACTTGGAAATGTGATGTATCGGGTCTTCGGTGACAGTTCTGAATCAGGACTTCGGTGACAGTTGGTGTGTCAGGACTTCGGTGACGGTCCGGTCTTCTTGGTGGGACGTGGGCCGCGCGGTCGGCTGTTGCCGACGTAGGTGATGCCGGGAGCGGGCCGGGGGTGTTCGACAATGACTTCTTGTTCGGTGCTGGCGATGACGATTACGTCCTCGTCGATGCCGACGAGGACCTGGTCGAAGGCGTGGTCCACATCGACCATGTAGGTGACTGAGTCCACGCTGATGGTGCCGGAAGTGCTGACAGTTCGTACCAGGACGCCCTCGGGCAGATCGGCGGGTGGGCGCGGCGCCGGCCGCGGGCGCGGTGTAGGTCGGTCGAACACTGACCCACCGGCTATCGGGTGTGGCGCATCGGCTTTCGGTGTGGCTTGCCACGCGGCCAGTGGTGTGACCCGCCCCGGCAGGCCCTGGTGAGGCCGTTGGGTGTTGTAGATGTGATCGAACGCGTCAACCTGGGCCTGCAACTCGGCCAGGGTGTCAGCCAATGGCTGCTTGTCCAGATACCGGAACAGCGTCTGATGGAATCGCTCGTTCTTTCCCTGCGTGGTCGGCTTGTAGGGCTTGCCGGTGATCGTTTCCACCCCGAGCACGCGGACGTGCTCGACGAGCTGGCCGAGACGTCCGCGCCGGGAGGGGTTGAGCGCGGGCCCATTGTCGGTGAGGAGTCGTTGAGGTACTCCGTGGGCGCTCACTGCTTTGTCGAACACGGCGATCGCAGCCTCAGCGGTTTCACCGTCGGCCACATGTGAGCCCACGGCGTAGCGCGAGTGATCGTCGATGAGCTGCAGGATGACGCACCTGCGGCCACCGGTCAGGACGTACTCGGTGCCATCGAGTTGCCAGCACGCATTCGGCGCCGGGTAGACGAACCGCCGCCACGCCGAGCGGGGCTTCTTCTTCGGCTCACGGCGAGCGACACCGGCTTCGCGGAAGATCCGGGCCAGCGAGGCCGTCGAAGGCACCTGCGTCAACCCCATCGACTGCATCTTGTCGTGCACGCTGATCGGCCCGTGATCCAGACCGGATGCTTCCAACGCGGCGCGCACGGCCACCGCCTGCGCTTTGACCTCCTCATTGAGCGCTGACGGGCTCGATTTCGGGCGGCGGGTACGGGGTTCCAGGACCGCCGCCGGCCCATCCACTCGTGCTCGTTTACGCAACTCGTAGAACGACTTCCGCGAAATCCCGTGTTCGGCGCAGAATGTCGAGACCGCTCCGCGGGGTGCATCATCAGGCCACTGCGAGATCGCCAGCCGCACGACAGGATCGATAGGTTCGTTAACTGCCACCGCCTGAGCGTCGAGTGCTCGCAGCGTGAACCGAAGACCAGGGTGCCGGCTTGGCTGCAGCCCATCGGGCATGTCACACCCGCTGAACGGAATCGACGCCTTGTCGCTTGCATTGACGTATGTCAATATTGACGAGTGTCGAATAAGAATCTTCTGCTGCCACCGGGCCGCGGCCTCAGTGGTGACCAGACCGGGGCCCTCACCCCACTGTTGAAGGCGCTTGCGGATCCGGTTCGGTTGCGGTTGTTGTCGGAGGTTGCCGCGCATCCGGGAGGCGAAGCCTGCGTGTGCGACATTTCCGGACCCTTCGAGTTGTCGCAGCCGACGATCTCACATCACCTGAAGGTGCTGCGCGAAGCGGGCTTGGTGACCAGTGAGCGCCGCGCGACGTGGGTGTACTACCGGGTGAACGCTGAAGCGCTGCAGCAACTGTCGGATCTGCTGGGCGATCTCGCTACGGTCGTGGGGGAAACACGCTCGTGTGAGGCCGACCGGTGACCGCCCCTGACACCGCGGTCGCGGGCAAGCTGTCGACGCTGGACCGGTTTCTGCCGGTGTGGATCGGCGCAGCGATGGTCGCCGGACTGCTGCTCGGGCGTATTGTTCCAGGCCTGGGTGACACGTTGGCCGCGGTCGAGGTCGATGGCATCTCGCTGCCGATCGCTCTCGGGTTGCTGATCATGATGTATCCGGTGCTGGCCAAGGTGCGCTACGACAAGCTGGACTCGGTCACCGGCGACCGCCGCCTGCTCCTCGGGTCGCTTCTGCTGAATTGGGTCCTTGGCCCGGCGTTGATGTTCGCGCTGGCCTGGCTGCTGCTCCCGGACTTGCCGGAGTACCGGACCGGACTGATCATCGTCGGGCTGGCCCGATGTATCGCGATGGTCATCATCTGGAACGACCTGGCGTGCGGTGACCGCGAAGCCGCTGCCGTCCTGGTCGCCCTGAACTCGGTGTTTCAGGTGGTGATGTTCGCCGTGCTCGGGTGGTTCTACCTCTCGGTGCTGCCCGGCTGGCTCGGCCTGGAACAGACGACCATCGACGCCTCGCCCTGGCAGATCGCGAAGTCGGTGCTGATTTTCCTCGGCATCCCTTTGGTCGCAGGCTATCTGACCCGCCGGATTGGTGAACGCACCAAGGGTCGTGAGTGGTACGAGTCGTCGTTCTTGCCGCGCCTGGGGCCGTGGGCGCTCTACGGATTGTTGTTCACGATCGTCATCCTGTTCGCGTTGCAGGGTGAGCAGATCACCTCGCAGCCCTGGGATGTCGTGCGGATCGCTCTGCCGCTGCTGATCTACTTTGCGGTGATGTGGGGCGGTGGGTTCGCGCTCGGCGCCGCGATGGGTTTGGGGTATGCGCGCACCACCACGCTGGCATTCACTGCCGCGGGCAACAACTTCGAACTCGCCATCGCGGTTGCGATCGCCACCTACGGTGCGACCTCCGGGCAGGCCCTGGCCGGGGTCATCGGACCGCTCATCGAGGTTCCCGTCCTCGTGGCCTTGGTCTATGTGTCCCTCGCGTTGCGGAAGCGCCTCACCGGCCCGACCGCCGCTGCCAGTTCCAGCCCAGACGGGGTGAAGGAGACCGCTCGCGATGTCTGAGTACATGTTGGACGAACGTCTGAGGCGCGGTGAACACCGCGCCCAACCTGAACTGTTGATGCCCCATACCGTGCTTGCCCGCACGGCCGCTGACCTGGCCGCAAAGTACGAGGGGGTGGTGTCTCGGCAGACGGTCGAACGCTGTGTCTTCGAGTCGTACACCGCGTTACGGCGCACCTCGCGGGTGCATGCGCACCTGACGACTCTCGCCGGCCGGTTCGCTGCCGATCGGTTACGCGCCCTGGCCCAGGCCGAGGGTTCAGTGCCCAAGGATGTGCCCGAGGTGTTGTTCATCTGCGTGCAGAACGCCGGGCGCTCGCAGATGGCTGCCGGACTGCTAACCCATCACGCCGCCGGGCGAGTGCATGTGCGCTCGGCCGGATCGGTGCCGGCTCATTCGATCAACCCGACCGTCGTGGAGGCGATGTCTGAGATCGGTGTCGATCTGGGGACCGAGTACCCCAAGCCGCTCACCGACGATGTGGTCGCCGCCGCTGACGTGGTGGTATCGATGGGTTGCGGCGACGCGTGCCCGATCTATCTCGGCAAGCGTTACCTGGACTGGACGGTCTCTGATCCGCAGGGCCGCCCCCTCAACGAGGTTCGCGCGATCCGCGACGATCTCGATACCCGAGTTCGCGAGCTCTTGGTCGAGCTCGCGACCGAACGTGTGTGACTTTCCCGAGCTTCCACCATCCCCGAAAGGGCTTGTCTGTCATGTCTTCCTCTCGACCCAGCGTGCTGTTCGTGTGCGTCCACAACGCGGGCCGCTCGCAGATGGCCGCCGGTTTCCTCACCGCACTCGGCCACGACAGCGTCGAGGTCCGCTCCGCCGGATCCACACCCGCCGACTCGATCAACCCTGCTGCCATCGAGGCGATGGCTGAAGTTGGTATCGACATCTCTGACCAGTCACCCAAGATCCTCACCCCCGACGCCGTCGAATCCTCCGACGTCGTGATCACCATGGGCTGTGGCGATGCGTGCCCGGTATTCCCCGGCATCAGCTACCGCGACTGGGCCCTCGACGACCCAGCAGGTCAAGGCATTGACGCGGTCCGCCCGATCCGCGACCAGATCCGCAGGCTCGTCGAGGATCTGCTCGACGAACTCGCACCCGCCGACCAGCAGGCCGGCCGATGAACACGCCACCGCAGGTGCTGTTCGTGTGCGTGTCCAACCGCGGAAAATCGGTGATGGCCGAATATCTCACGCCCACGGTCACCCACGAGATCGCAGCATCATCGGCTGGAACCAGTGCGAAGATCGGCGGGCAGGTCAACGAACTGTCTGCCCAGGTGCTCGCCGAAGTCGGCGCCGATGTCGCCGGCCACCAGCCGCGGCAACTGACCGACGAACTGATGCAGGCTGCGGATCTCGTCGTGGTGGTCGGCACCGCCGAGGTCACGCCCCCGCCTGGTGTGGTCCTCGAAGTGTGGGACACCGATGAGCCCTCGCAGCGGGGCATCGACGGCGTCGAGCGGATGCGGCTGATCCGCGACGACATCACTCACCGCATTCGCGCTCTCGCCGACCGACTCACGCGGTAGGCGAGAACGCGACCCGCGGCTCGTCAGCAGCAGGCTGTGCGTGCCTCGGCCGGGTTGGCGGCGCTGCCGCCGCAGCACACCGAACCCGGTTCGGTGTCCTCAGTGGTGGTCTGTTCCAACAGTTTCGGGCTGGTCCCGAACGTGTCGGAATCAGCGAGCACGGTGTAGACCTCCCACTTCTCCTGCGCCGGGCCGGTCACCCACACCTTGTCCTGCGTCGCGAAACAACAGGTCGAGTTGATCTCCTCCTGGGTGAACAGGCCCTCCCCGGACAGCCGGGCGATCTCGGCGTGCACCTTCTCGCTGGATTCGACCTCGACACCGAGGTGGTTGATGGTGCCGCCCTGGCCCGGATTCTCCAGCAGCACCAGCTTCAACGGCGGCTCGACGACTGCGAAGTTGGCGTATCCCGGCTTGCGTTTGGCCGGGGTGGTGTTGAACAGCTTGGAGTAGAACTCGATTGCGGTATCGAGATCATCAACATTGAGCGCGAGCTGCATACGGGACATGGCCATCACCTTCACCTGTGAGACATATATCGAACTACGGTCACCCTGCAGGGTGCCTACCTTTTCGACATATGTCAAGTGACAGGGTATGGTCGGGGCATGCCGAAGACGTTGCCGATGGTCGACATCAGTGCCCCGATCTGCTGCGCCCCGGTATCGGCAGCCCCGCTCGATGACGACACCGCGCTCGAGATCGCGTTGCGGCTCAAGGCTCTTGCCGATCCCGTGCGCATCAAGCTCGTGTCGATCCTGCTCGCCGACACCGGTGACGGAATCTGCACCTGCGATCTCGCGACCGCGGTCGGCCTCACCGAGGCGACGACCAGCCATCACCTGGGTCAGCTCCGTAAGGCCGGCATGGTGAGCCCTGACCGCCGAGGAATGAACGTCTACTACCGCGCACAACCCGACTCGCTAGAAGCACTGCGCAACGTCCTCAGCGCCACCACCGGGTGCTGCTGAACCGGTGCAGACGTTGACGTCGCGGCATTCCACTAGCACCGCCAGAGCCCTGGACTGACGGGCGGGCTGAGGAAGTCACGACCACATAGCTTGCGTCAGGTCAGTCTCTCGCATAGGCGAGCGCGCACCCACCACCCTTGTGCACAACCGGACCGAGCCCACCAACAGTGCGGTGCCGCGACAGGCGGACATTGCACAGATGATCGGCTCCTCGACTGTCGTTCACAGCGAAGTGTCACCACCAAGACCACTCACACTGTCACCGATGTCCTGATGCGGAAGTGTCACCGATGTCCTGCGAGATAACATCCGGGACTTGGAAAAATCAAGCCTTGACTCGAACATATTTTCGAGTACGATGGTGTCATGTCATCGGGGGCGGGGGCCGGATCCACGGCGGTGGACCCATCACAGGAGTCCGTCGAACCGCGCTTTCGTCCCGACCATGAACTCTCCGCATCCGAACTCGTCGAGGTCCTCAACCACTGCGCGGGCTTGGCGGCAGCGTCCGCGCATCGAATGATGGTCGTTGCCAGCCTCATTCACGATGAACGCGAGA
>ERZ501011.6-NODE-6-length-72072-cov-8.035922_pt1 | contig 72072 bp, 74 predicted proteins | sample MGYA00248833_ERZ501011 | MGnify/ENA primary metagenome ERZ501011 (study PRJEB25958, sample SAMN03398530) | human skin metagenome | study: EMG produced TPA metagenomics assembly of the Human Skin Microbiome Metagenome (human skin metagenome) data set. | reverse complement strand
GCCACTCCCCCCAGCATGGCCACCCCGCCAAAGTAAGGAATAGGGACGGTATGGACATCCCGTGAACGCACTTTGGCGACAGCTCCCCACCTGAGGGCAGCCTGCCGACACAAGCCAGACAGCAGATAAGTTGTCAAACCCGATGTCAGCATCACCAAGAGGTATTCACGCATGACGAGTGTCAGCCCTCGATCTCTGACTGCGTCGATGTGGCCTCGGTCGGGGCAACATCAGAACCATGATTTTCGGACGAATCTTGGTCGATAGCCGGCGGTTCCATCCCAATAACGTCAGGGGCAACCTCGTGGATAGCCTCCAGTGATAGGGCGCCCTGACGCACCACTTTTCCGTCCGTCGTCGAAACAAAATCAATAATCGTCGAAGACTCCCCCACCCGACTTGGACCGGCATCAAGGTAGACAGCCACCTCAACGCCCAACTGATCGGCAGCTTCCTGCGCAGTCAAGGCCGCTGGATGGCCAGACTTATTCGCACTAGAGACGGCAAGCGGCCCAGTCATGCGCAGCAACTCGCGAGTCTGGTCCTGGTCAGGCACGCGAACAGCAAGAGTGCCGTTAGTCTCACCCAAATCCATGCCAAGAGACTCCTGAGCACGCAAAACAAGAGTGAGACCCCCAGGCCAGTACTTCTCGGCAAGAGCCTTTGCCCCCGCCGGTATGTGCTGGCATAGGGCTGGCAACGCGACCGAATCGCTGACGAGAACTGGCGGCGGCATATCGCGGCCCCGCTCCTTAGCGTTGAGCAGACGCTGTACTGCTAAAGCGTTGAGGGCGTCAGCACCAATACCGTATACGGTGTCGGTCGGTAGCACGATGCACTCACCATCGGCAATAGCGTCCGCAGCCTGTTCTAGGGCGTCTTCACAGGAATCAGGATTAGCAACGTCAAGGATGAACGGGGAAATCCCGGAATCTTCAGCCGCTGCGTCTCCTCTTGGCTCGATACCGCTGACTGTCGACTTCTCTTCTGCGACCGGCCCGGCCAGCTCGTCGGTATTGACCATCGTCTGGTCAGTCTCATCCATGGCATCCATCCTTGCACCGTCGGCGAGCCGTGACGAACCTCGGCCTACCTGCCAGATCATCATGGTCCTCGATCTGCTCCCACATATCGGAAGTCGCCATCGCAGCGACGAGCTCCTCACGTTGGGTCTCGTCGTGTTCCATGACGAACAGGCCGCCCGGCGTAAGCAGTTCGGCAGCTCGCCCGATGAGGAGCAGCGGTAGGTCGAGCCCGTCGTCACCAGAGAATAAGGCAAGGTCGGGCTCGTGTTCGGTGACTTCCCCAGGGATAGACGAAACATCACTACGACGCAAGTACGGCGGATTTGTGACGACGACGTCAAACCGTCGGCCATCGTCAGGTACCCGCAAAGCGTCGCCCGCGAGAACCTCAACTCCGGAGTCGCACAGGTTGCGTCGGGTCCACGTCAGAGCAGCGTCATCCACTTCGACGGCGCTGACCCGGGAACCCGGGACTTCACTAGCCACCGCAAGAGCAATAGCTCCCGTACCGGTGCACAAATCGATCACACTAGGGCAAGCGCCAGACATCACCAATCGTCGAGCCTCCTGGATGGACTGTTCGGCCACCAACTCGGTCTCCAAGCGGGGTATAAACACTCCTGGCCCGACCTCCAGCCGAAGGCCACGGAACCAGGCATGACCGATGATGTACTGCGCTGGTTCCCCGCTTCGCCGCCGATCCACCATCTGATTGAAACGATCCTCATCATCAGCATTAACGCTCGCCACACGAATGAGTTGTGACGGTTGGATTCTCAGTGCTTCACATAGCAACATGCGTGCATCTGCTGCCGGGGTCTCAATCCCCGCGGTGGTCAGTTGTCGAGTGGCTCGTGCCAGGAGGAGAGATGGGCTGGGATCTGCCATTAGGATTCTTGACCTTCGGGCCGTTGTGCCATCCGACGCCTCACCTCATCGGCATGGAGCGCGTCTAGAACATCACCTAGGTCGCCAGCCAGAATCTGGTCAAGTTTCCTGGACTTGTACCCAATACGATGATCTGTCAGGCGATTCTCGGGAAAGTTATAGGTACGCACTCGAGCCGATCTATCGACAGTACGCACCTGGTCTCGACGCATTCGATCATTTTCATCAGCAGCCTGTTGCGCCGCTAAGGCCGCGACTTTTGCCCGCAACATCCGCATCGCTTCCGCTTTGTTCTGCAACTGGCTGCGCTCATTTTGGCAGCTGGCGACGATGCCGGTAGGCAAGTGGGTAAGACGAACAGCCGAATCGGTGGTATTGACTCCTTGGCCGCCTGGCCCCGAAGACCGGTACACGTCAACGCGAACCTCAGCTGGGTCAATATCGACCTCAGTCTCGTCGACATCCGGCATGACAAGGACTCCGACTGCTGAGGTATGAATACGCCCCGACGACTCCGTCACTGGCACCCGCTGCACGCGGTGGACGCCACCTTCATGCTTGAGGTAGCCATAGGCTGGGCGCGATGGAACCCCCGCAACGGCAATCACGACCGTGCGATATCCTCCCAGATCTGTCGGTTCGCTGGTGAGCTCGCGAACGCTCCACCCCACTCGTTCGGCATACCGGGTATACATCCGTAAGAGATCAGCAGCAAAGAGGGCAGATTCTTCTCCACCCTCGCCGGAGTGGATTTCGACTAAAGCATCTTCCTGATCCAGGGGGTCAGAAGGGGCAAGTAACTCGGTGAGCTCTGTACTGGCGAGGTCCAATTGGCCACGCAGCCTCTCAGCTTCCAGCCCAAAAGCGGGATCCTCCTCAGTGAGATCCTCGGCTGCCTCAACGTCGGCCCTTAGCTGGTCGACGCGGTCGGCGACTGACACCACATGGCGAAGGCGTGCATGGCGCTTACCGAGCCTTCCCATAGCAGAGGGGTCTGATAGCACCGCAGAATCGGCCAACTGGGTCTCGATCTCCCGCAGACGACGACGAACTTCATCAATCGCCTGTTGCGCAGATTCGCTCATGCCCCCTCCTGACCAGCGTTGCCTGGGTCGGGTGTTGTACCCCCGAAACGAGCCATGACGCCGAGCCGCAGCCCGGCGTCATGGTCATCGGTATAGACGACGTCAGTACGTGTAGACGACGTCAGTTCTTTTTGCCATAGCGGCGCTCGAACCGGGCAACGCGGCCACCAGCGTCAAGAATCTTCTGCTTGCCGGTATAAAACGGGTGGCACTTCGAGCAGACGTCAGCATTAAGGGTGCCAGACTGCGAAGTGCTGCGGGTAGTGAAGGTGTTCCCACAGGTGCACACCACGGTCGTCTCGCGGTAATCGGGATGGATTCCCTGCTTCATGTTGTGATCTCCTTATCAAACGCGCTCCGGGTCGCCCGACTGGTACGAACGGGCGTGAACCGGAACCGGCGCGTCAGTTTACCCCTGACGGCCAGCCACGGTCCACTTGACGACATCAATCCTGGTTCGGGGTCGTCTTCGAAATGGTGTACAAGAACTCCACGTTCGTCTGGGTCTTACGCAGCCGCGAAAGCATCATTTCGAGAGCCTGGGAGCCTTCCAGACCAGACAGCACTCTGCGCAGCTTCCACATAATCGCTGTCTCCTCGCGCGACAGCAGCAATTCCTCGCGACGGGTACCGGATGCGTCAACGTCGATAGCAGGGAACAGCCTCTTATTGGCAAATTCGCGACGGAGCCGCAACTCCATATTGCCAGTGCCTTTGAACTCCTCGAAGATCACCTCGTCCATCTTCGACCCGGTCTCAACCAGAGCGGTGGCGAGGATCGTCAGGGACCCACCGTGTTCGATATTACGAGCAGCGCCAAAGAACTTCTTCGGCGGGTACAGGGCAGCTGAGTCGACACCACCGGAAAGGATCCGACCGGAAGCAGGGGCGGCCAAGTTGTACGCACGTCCCAGACGAGTGATGCCGTCCAGCAAGATGACGACGTCGTGACCAAGCTCTACGAGACGTTTGGCACGCTCGATGGCCAGCTCGGACAGCTGAGTATGGTCGTCAGCAGGGCGGTCGAAGGTCGATGCGACGACCTCGCCGCTGACAGTGCGCTGGAAGTCAGTGACCTCCTCGGGGCGCTCGTCGACCAACACCACCATGAGGTGAACTTCGGGGTTATTGCGAGTGATCGAGTTTGCGATCGATTGCATGATCATCGTCTTGCCAGCCTTTGGAGGCGAAACGATGAGACCGCGCTGGCCTTTACCAATCGGACTGACGAGATCGATGATCCGCCCAGTCATGTTTTTGGGGTCGTCCTCGAGACGCAGACGTTCCTGCGGATACAGCGGAGTGAGCTTAGAAAACTCCGGACGCTGCTTCATCTGCTCGGGATCAACACCATTAACCTGCTCGATTTTGACCAGCGGCGCGAACTTTTCACGCCTCTCCCCTTCGCGATGAGCACGCATCTGACCGACGATGACGTCGCCTTTGCGCAGGCGGTGCCGACGCACTATAGCCATCGAGACATAGGCATCATTGGCGCCAGGAAGATATCCCGAAGTGCGCACAAAGGCATACTGGTCACGAATGTCGAGGATGCCCGAGCACGGGACAAGGACGTCGTCCTCACGCACATTCGGTTCTGAATCGGAGTAGCGGTCGTTAGAACGCTTGCGACGGTTTTGACGGTCACGCTGGCGACGGCGGCGAGAACGTCGCCCGCCATTGCCGTATTCCGAGAACCGACCGTACTCGTCGTCGGAATCGACAGAAGAGTCGTTGTTGTGATCATGTTGAGGGCCACGATCGGACTGGTTGCGTTCACCGCGTTGACCGCGAGACAGCGCTTCAAGCCGGGCACCAACCTCGTCGTTGATGTTGCTGTCGCCAGAATTGCTGTTGAAATTTTCTCGTGAGGTATTGCGGGCTCGTCGTCGAGGTGAATCGCCTCGACGACTGCGGTCACCGCGCTCACGGCCCGGGCGATCAGCTCCGCCATCCTGCTGACCCGGATCTTGGTCGTCAGGTTTCTTGGCTGTTTCCGCTTGTTTCTGAGCCTCGGCGGCGTCGAGTAGGTCGCCTACCGACGGAGTTTTCTTCCCCCCTGCAGATTTATTGAATTCGGAGTCCTCAGAAGCCTCCGCGCGACGGCGTCGCTGGGTGCGCTGTTGCCGGCCCTCATCACTAGAAGTACCGGATTCCTGACCGCGATTCTGACGCTCAGCTGGCCTCCCGACTCCCGGATATCCCCCTTCAGAGATAGCCGCGATGAGGTCAGCCTTGCGCATACCACGAGCTCCCTTAATTCCCATCTGAGTAGCGATAGAACGAAGCTCGGGGAGCAACTTAGTGGACAGATCCAAGGATCCATCCGGCTGTGAGGTTTGAGTCACGTAAGTCCCTTCGAACTGCCCCGGCCGGTATAACGTCCGGTGGGCGCGGTTTCATCGGGCCTGCCGTCGGAATCGACTATAGGTCGGGCGGCTGACACCACGGGAACCGAACGGTTTGCGGAGCAGGGACCTCCGGCCGTGGTGTGGCGTTCGAGGCCCTCGAACGCCGAAGACATGGTCCCCAGGGACAAGACTGTGACGCCGGGATCACGAGACGATCGTCAGTGGGGATTTGCGCACGTCCAGCGCGCTACATCACTACTATAACGCACATACCGGATCGTGTTCATACCGAGGATCAGAAGAAATGGACCCCTTCACCAAGAACTAGGTCATGTGCCACGAACCCGGCAGTATCGACGTCAGACACCTTCTCGAGTTGGTCACGGCTCCCCAGGGCCAGAACGGTAGGCCCAGCGCCAGAAATGACAGTGGCGACGCCACGTCCGCGCAATCTATCCGTGAGCGCTGCCGATTCCGGCATAAGAGCGCGCCGGTATGGTTGGTGGATCCAGTCCTGAGTTGCCGCCAAGAGATGTTCAGGTGAGGTTGTCAGGGCAGTGACAAGCAGTGACGCCGCCAGGACCTGATGGACCGCGTCAACGCGGTCGACCTGTTCTGGAAGCACCTGACGGGCCAAGGCCGTTGGTACGAGGCGATCGGGAACATATACCCGAAACACAATGGACGGGTTGACAGTCAAGCCGATGTGGTTGACGGCCTCGCCATCGAGCCACGCCAACTGCGCACCCCCGAGGATCGCGGGAGCGGCATTGTCCGGATGACCCTCGATAGCGGCAGCCATCGTCAGAAGCGCACTGCGATCCAGCGGGAACCCAGGGCGGGCCAGCCCCCAAGCCAATGCCAACCCGGACACGACGGCCGCAGCCGACGATCCCAGACCTCGGCTTTGCGGAATGGAGTTGATAGCGGTCAGATGCAACCCAGCATCAGGGTGGGGATAGCCCAGCTCCACCAAACCCTGGCGTAACGTCGCCATCACGAGGTGGGATTCGTCATGGGGAACCGTGTCAGCCCCTTCCCCTGTCACGTCGATCATCACCCCGGGACGATCGAGTACCCCGACACTAACCTCATCCCATAGATCCAGAGCTAAGCCGATACAGTCATAACCGGGACCGAGGTTCGCAGAAGTAGCGGGAACACGCACCCGCACGCTGTTGTCCATCGTCAATTCCTCAGGAACAGAAGTCCAACAAAGCGGCAACCTGGTCAGTCGAAGCTTCCACAGCCTCGGTTGACAAGGTAGTGCGACTCAATGCAGTGTCAATGTCCTTCAGACCGTTTCCAGTTACCGTGACGACGATGCGCAGTCCAGGATCCAGGCGTCCCTCGGACTTCAACTTGAACAAACCTGCCACTCCGACTGCTGATGCCGGCTCAACAAAAATGCCCTCTCGAGCAGCTAGGAAAGTCTGGGCGTCAAGAATTTGCTCGTCCGTGACAGCGTCGATGAGCCCCTCCGACTCGTCTCGAGCGGCCAACGCCAGCTTGCCGGAGGCCGGACGACCGATACGAATAGCGGTGGCTACCGTTTCCGGGTCATTAACGTCGTGGCCCAGCACCAGGGGGGCTGCGCCAGCGGCTTGGAATCCGAACATCCGCGGCGTGTGGCTGGCAGGACCGTCCGCTACGTACTCGCGGTAACCCTTCCAATAGGCGGTGATATTGCCTGCGTTGCCCACCGGAAGAGCGTGGATATCAGGAGCGTCACCAAGAACGTCAACGACCTCAAAGGCAGCAGTTTTCTGTCCCTCGATGCGGTACGGATTGATCGAGTTCACCAGGGAGACCGGGAAATTCTCGGCCAGCTCGCGGGCAATACGCAGGCAATCGTCGAAGTTGCCGAGAATCTGGATGATTCGACCGCCATGGACAACAGCCTGGGCGAGTTTGCCAGCTGCAATCTTGCCCTGGGGAAGGAGCACGACCGGAGTCATGCCGGCTCGGGAGGCGTAAGCCGATGCCGAGGCAGAGGTATTACCGGTAGAGGCACACACCACGGCTTTCGAGCCGTCGGCAAGGGCTTTCGTCATGGCCATCGTCATGCCACGATCCTTGAACGATCCGGTCGGATTGGCCCCTTCAACTTTAACCCATACCGTCGCGTCAAGCTCGGCGCCCAATCGTGGGGCAGGCACCAACGGGGTCGCCCCCTCCCCCAACGTCACGATCTGGTCAATTCCGTCCATAGGGAGACGGTCTCGATAGGTCTCAATCACGCCGAAGAGACGATTCTGCTGGCTCATGATCACATTCCCTCCACTCGGATAACACGAGGATCGGAGTTGACGTAGTGATGGCCGGTGAGTTCGTTGACGCACTCGTCGACGTCACATTCTCGGGCTTCGTGAGTGAGGACCTTGAGGGTAGCTGACCATCCATCAGCGCGGTCAGTACCCTCCACTGCAGACTGTTGCACAGTCTGCAAGGACACCCTGTGGCTGGCGAAGATCTTTGCGACTTCGGCGAGCACACCGGGCTCGTCACGAACTTGCAACCGTAGGTGAAACCGGGTGTGGACCTCGGACATGGGCAAGATCGGGAACTCCCCGTAGACGTCCTGAGGCGGACCAGCAACCCCTCGCACGAGGTTACGTGCCACAGTGACGAGGTCTCCCATAACGGCTGATGCCGTGGGAGAGCCTCCGGCTCCAGGGCCAAGGAACATGAGGCGTCCGGCTTCACGAGCTTCGATGAACACCGCGTTGAAGGCTCCTGAGACACTCCCCAAAGGATGGGTTGCAGGAACGAGGGCCGGATGGACGCGAGCCGAAATACCGTCGGGGCCGGCCTGGCACACAGCTAAGAGCTTGACGACGCAATCCATATCATGTGCAGCGAGGATGTCATCTGGGGTGATCTCGGTAATCCCTTCTCGATACACCTGGTCGCCGCGCAACTGAGTATGGAACGCAAGCGACGACAGCAGCGCAGCCTTAGCCGCAGCGTCATAACCCTCCACGTCAGCCGTCGGATCGGCCTCGGCATACCCTTGAGCTTTCGCCTGGGCAAGGGCTTCATCGAACCGGGCACCCGTAGTCGTCATTTGGTCAAGGATGTAGTTGGTCGTGCCATTGACGATGCCCATAACACGAGTGATTTGATCTCCGACAAGAGACTCGCGCAGCGGGCGGACGATCGGAATTGCCCCGGCTACCGCAGCTTCGTAGTACAGATCGACGCCGTTGCTCTCGGCCACAGCGTGTAACTCAGTCCCGTGAGCTGCCAACAGGGCCTTATTCGCCGTCACAACGGAGTGCCCCTTGCCGAGGGCAGCTGTCAGGAGCTGACGGGCAGGGTCGATGCCACCGATGAGCTCGATGACGATATCCACATCGTCCCGGTTAACGAGCACTGTGGGATCATCGGTAAAAAGACGCGAGTCAAGGCCCTGGCGCGGGCGATCAGGATGGGCGACAGCAATACCAGCGAGCTCGACCTGCCGCCCCACTCGAGCGGCGATATCCTCCGTCCTCGATTCAATCATCCGGGCCACCTGGGACCCCACAACCCCGCACCCCAGCAAGGCCACGCGTATCGGCTGGGCTGACGCGGAATCGGTGGTATTCGTCATCTCTTCCTCACCTCGTTGTTGTCAGCTGATGAAAGTTCACAGATAGTGCGTAATAGGACTTTTCGATGCGTTACGGGCATGGCACCTCGGCACGGATCGGCCCTGGATCGAGAGCAAGGAGGTCGTCGATGTTCTCCCGGCGCAACAGCACCAACACACCCCGGTCCTCGTTCACGCTCACGACCGCCGGACGCGGTACATGGTTGTAGTTGGAAGCCATCGACCTTGAGTAGGCCCCGGCTCCGGGCACCGCTATGACATCCCCTGGGGAAACGTCACCGGGCAGGTAGACGTCGCGCACCAAGATGTCTCCGGCCTCACAGTGCTTGCCCACAATGCGGCACAGCACCGGCGCCACTTCCGAAGTCCGGTTGGCAATAACAGCCGAGTACTCTGCAGCGTACAGGGCAGGGCGAATATTGTCGCTCATCCCGCCATCGACGGAGACGTACATTCGCTGGGCACCAGTATCCAGGTCGACTGGTTTCACGGTGCCGACGGTGTATAGGGCCATCGTCGTCGGCCCTACAATGGCACGGCCGGGCTCCAGAGAAATATGGGGAACCTCCATACCCCTTCCCCGGGCTTCAAGGGTGACGATCTCGCGAAGGGCCCCAGCTAAGCTTTCGACGGTGGCCGGAGAATCTTGACTGGTGTAGGCAATACCGAACCCACCGCCAAGGTCGAGTTCGGGGAGGGCGCTCCCGGTGGCCTGATGGAACTGCTCGAGAAGCTTCATAGTGCGACGAGCCGCCACCTCGAAACCAGCGGTATCGAAGATCTGAGAACCGATGTGGGAGTGGACGCCTAACAGGTCGATGGCGTCACTGGTGTGGCACCTCACCATGGCAACCATCGCGGCGCCATTGGTAATTGAGAAACCAAATTTTTGATCCTCGTGGGCGGTGGCAATGTATTCATGAGTATGCGCTTCGACACCTGCAGTTACTCGTACCATGACGCGGGCATGCCAGCCGTTTTCCCGACACAATTGCTCGATGCGCATGATTTCATCTAGGGAGTCGACGATGATCCGCCCCACTCCGACGCTAAGAGCCAATTTAAGCTCGTCAATTGACTTGTTATTCCCGTGCAACCCGATCCGGGCAGGATCCATCCCACCTTGCAGGGCTGTTATGAGCTCGCCGCCGGTGCAGGTATCTAGGAACAGACCCTCCTGGTCAATCCATGAGGCGATCGTGCGGGTCAAAAAAGCTTTCCCGGCGTAGTAGACGTCCCACTCGGAAAAAGCGTCACGGAAGGCCCGTGCCCGCTGCCGGAGGTCGGACTCGTCAAGCACGTAAAGAGGCGATCCGTATTGCGACAACAGCTCGGTGACGGTCACCCCGGCCACCTCAACGATTCCATCGTCATCACGATCAGTCGATGCTGACCAGAGCGCAGGGTCCAATGCGTTAACGTCATCAGGCAAGGTCAGCCACTGCGGACCGGCAGCTGCGACGTCGGCGTGGACCGAGCCGGCAACGTGCATGTGCGTCATGGTTACACCTTGCCAGAGGCCACCGACACGATCGCAGAGTGTCCATGCTCGCGATCTTGAATGGCGAGCAGCCCACCGGTGCGCTAAACTCCACAGGTGGTCGGGGCCTTCGGGCCTGTCGGCTCCCGTAGCTCAGGGGATAGAGCACCGCCCTCCGGAGGCGGGAGCGAGGGTTCGAATCCCTCCGGGAGCGCTCGAGCTATGTCCTTAGCGGCGTACCTGGATTTATCAGGTAGGGTGTCAGTTCGTGCCATTTCGTGACGCCAAAACCGCTCGCCAAGGATCCCGAGCTGCGCTGTTTTCTGCGGCAGGTGCCATCGTGCTGTGGACAGTGGGTCGACTCGTCATGCTTCACGTCTTTATCCAGCCGTCATCGAACTACATCACGGGTGACCTCCGGTACTACCTGTGGTGGATGTCGAGCGGACAACCAGATTCGTCCGTCCTGCCGGAATACCCGCTGCCTGTTGTGTGGTTCATGCGAACCCTCTATTGGGCCGGAGGCGACACCTACTTCCCTATGGCCTTTTCAATGACGATGCTGCTACTCGACGCCATCCTCGCAGTGGCGATGTGGCATGACGGCCATCGCGCGGGGGCACTGTGGTGGATCGTCCTGGTGCCCTTCCTTGGGCCGATCATGTGGAATCGCTTCGACATGGTTCCTGCAGTCTGCATGGGACTGGCAGCCTTGTGGTACCGACGCCATCCGGCAGCCTGCGGCGCCATGATCGCATTAGGTGCCGCGACAAAATTATGGCCTGCCCTCCTCATCTTGCCTATGATCTCCCGACATAGAGCTGCCGTGCGGCGTCTCATCGCCTTCACTATCACTGGTTTTGGGCTCGCCCTGGCATCACTTCTCGCGGGCGGCTGGGAACGTCTCGTCTCACCGCTGACGTGGCAGTCCGGCCGCGGCCTGCAGATCGAATCGGTGCCCGCCACTATTCCGATGCTCCACTATTTCCGCAACCCTCACGGCGACCACACCGTCAGGATGTCGAGCTATAACGCATACGAGATCTTCGGCCCAAGCGTGGCTAGCTGGAAGTCCGTCTCCACCGGCCTCATGGTGCTCGCGGTCGCCCTAGCCATCGGTTTGGCCGTTGTCTCGTGGCACCGAAACGGCCTTGATCACCGGACCGCTGTCATGGCAGACCTCGTCATCATTGGCGCCCTCATCGTGGCTAACAAGACCCTGTCTCCACAGTATTTCATTTGGTGGGCCGCTCCGACTGCAATGATCCTGGATCGTGTCTCGGCCGAGGCCAAGGACCCTGGTGATTCCGACGCCCTATCCTGGGCACGCACGTGGTGCTGGATCGTCGCCGTGCTGATGGCCGTCACCACCTTCATGACCCAGCAGGTGTACCCACTGCACTACCAAAAGATCCTCGGGGGTTCATCAAGTACCGGCTGGTTGCTCGTCAGTCGCAACATGCTGGTCGTCATGACCTTTGCGGCGTGCATCGCAACGTTGGTGGCAAGCCTTCGTATGCACGTGCCCGCACAGCCGACCGTAACGCCAGCGAGACCGCGTCACGCCGCACTTAATGAACGGTGATTTATATCACATTTTGGGGATTGGCGCCAGTTGTTCCCCGATATGTCTAAATTGTTGGGATGACACGGCTAATCCGGCTACCATCATCACGTCTGGGTCGATAAACACAGACAGAGCAGCGCAGCTCGAAGGGCCTGTCTAAAGGTTCCGCGAGCGCTCGAGACGACGGTTTGACGGAAGAAGGCAGTGGTGAGTCCCGCCCCACACGACAAGTCCAACAACTCTCCTGATTTTGGAGCCAACGACTGGCTCATCGAAGAGATGCGTGACCAGTATCAGAGTGATCCGAATTCGGTCGATCCGGCCTGGGCTACGTTCTTTCGCAAGGAGGCAGTCGAGTCCACCGACTCGGTGACTAAATCTGCCGCTAAAGATGTCCCAGGCGCGTCGGCCCCCAAGCCTGCGACGAAGCCGCAGCCTGTTCCTGCTGCGAAACCCGCGCCCATCACAGCCCCGAAGCCCCAAAAGCAGCCTCCGCGTCCTCCAATGTCCGCAGACGCACCGCGACATAGCGCCAAGCTCGAGACTGTTGAGCCGACGGTAACGAAAATGAAGGGTGCGCCGATGCGCACCGCCAAGAATATGGATCAGTCGCTAACCATGCCGACGGCCACGACGGTACGTGACGTACCGATGCAATTGGTCATCGAACAGCGCACCATGATCAACTCCTTCCTTAAGAAGGCCAAAGGCGGCAAGGTTTCCTTCACCCATATCCTGGCTTATGCCATGGTCCAGGCCCTCAAAACGGTGCCCGCCATGAACAATGCATATGCCGAGATTGACGGTAAACCGCACCTCATCGAAAACCATCAGATCAACCTCGGCATGGCCATCGACGTCATTGCCTCGGATGGATCGCGCAAGCTGGTTGTGCCTGCTATCAAGGGCGCCGAGCAGATGGACTTCCTTGATTTCTGGCGAGCTTATGAGGAGATCGTCCGGAAGGGGCGCACTAATGAGCTGACCGTCGACGATTTCAAGGGGGTTACCGCCTCCCTGACGAACCCGGGTGGCTTTGGCACCAATCACTCCATCGCTCGCCTCATGCCTGGCCAGGGCATGATCCTCGGGGTTGGATCGATTGACTATCCCGCCGCCTATCAGGGCAACTCCCCTACTCGAATAGCGGAGCTGGGTATCTCCAAGGTGACGACGCTCACCTCTACCTATGACCATCGCATCATCCAGGGTGCTCAGTCCGGAGAATTCCTGCGCCGCATGCATCAGTTGTTGCTGGGAGCTGACCGCTTCTATGAGGACATCTTCGAGTCACTGCGCATCCCCTACGCCCCGGTTCAGTGGGCAAGTGACCGTCTTGCTAATCGCGCTGATCAGGTAGGAAAGCAAGCTCGCGTCATCGAACTCATCGATGCGTGGCGTCGTTTCGGACACCTATCGGCTGATCTCGATCCCATCGAGTACCGGCCGCGGTTCCACCGCGACCTCATGCTCAACAGCCACGGGCTGACGCTGTGGGACTTCGACCGTACCTTCCCGATCGCGAACTTCGCTGGTCAGCGCCGCGCCACGATGTCCTTGCGCGAGATTCTCACGATCTTGCGTGACTCGTACGCCTCGAAGATGGGCATCGAGTACATGCACATCGCCGACTATGAGCAGCGCAAGTGGTTCCAGGACCGTTTCGAGAAGGAGCATCAGCCGCTCTCTCGGAAGATGCATTTGCAGATCCTCGACCAACTCAACGAGGCCGAGATCTTTGAGACCTTCTTGCAGACCAAGTTCGTCGGTCAGAAGCGTTTCAGCCTGGAAGGCGGCGAGTCCGCCATCGTCTTGCTGGCAGCCCTATGCAATCGCGCAGCTGACGATGGTCTCAACGAAGTCTGCATCGGCATGCCGCACCGTGGCCGTCTCAATGTGCTAGCCAACATCATCGGGAAATCCTACGGACAGATCTTCCGTGAATTCGAGGGCAATGCCGAGCCGGTGAATTCTCAGGGGTCCGGTGACGTCAAGTACCACCTCGGTGATGAAGGCCAGTTCACCGCAGCCTCGGGTAACACCATCAAGGCATCTGTCGCCGCTAATCCCAGCCACCTCGAGGCAGTCGATCCGGTTCTCGAAGGTATCTGCCGTGCCAAGCTTGACGCCCTCGGCAACCCCGAAGGTTTCCCGGTACTGCCCATTCTCATGCACGGTGACGCTGCGTTCGCGGGTCAGGGTGTCGTCTACGAAACCCTGCAGATGAGCCAGCTTGGGGGCTACCGCACTGGCGGCACCATTCACGTCATCGTCAACAATCAGGTTGGCTTTACCACTTCCCCGCGCGACGGTCGTTCCTCAACCTACTGCACCGATGTCGCTAAGGCTGTTGGCGCACCGGTCCTCCACGTCAACGGAGATGACCCGGCATCGGTGGTCCACGCGGCTCGTATCGCCTACGAGTATCGCCAGACCTTCCATCGCGATGTCGTCGTTGACGTGGTGTGCTATCGCCGGCGCGGCCATAACGAGGGTGACGATCCGAGCTTCACACAACCGCACATGTACGGCCTCATCGCTGAAAAGCGCTCGACCCGCAAGCTCTACACCGAGAGCCTCATCGGTCGTGGCGATATCACTACCGAGGACGCCGAGGCTGTGATGACAAAGTTCCGCTCTCGTCTGGAGACAGTGTTCAAGGAGGTTCGCGAAGCCACCTCGACGCCTGAGCCCTACAGCGGTGTGCCAGACTACCCGGTCAAGCACAGTGGCCTGCACCAGACCAAGGTCGAGCCTGACACAATGGAGGCCGTCGCCAGGGCTCATGAGAATCTGCCAGAAAGCTTCAATGCTCACCCCAAGGTCGCCCCACAGATGACACGGCGCGCCAAGCATATCCGTGAGGGCGGTATTGACTGGGCCACCGGAGAGATGATCGCATTGGGTTCCCTTCTGCGTGATGGCGTACACGTCCGTCTAGCCGGTCAGGACAGCCGCCGCGGCACCTTCTCCCAGCGTTTTGCGGCGCTGGTAGATCACGAAACCGGTGAGTTCTACGTCCCGGTTAACCACCTTGGAGGCGAACAGGCGCACCTCGACGTCTTCGATTCTCCGCTTAACGAGTACGCAGCGATGGGATTTGAGTACGGCTACTCTGTCGCCCGTCCGGATTCTCTGGTGCTGTGGGAAGCCCAATTCGGCGATTTCACCAACGGTGCTCAGACGATCATTGATGAGTTCATCGCCTCGGCTGGCTCCAAGTGGGGTCAGAAGTCGGGAGTCGTGCTGCTGCTGCCGCACGGTTACGAAGGTCAGGGGCCTGATCACTCATCGGCCCGTCTGGAGCGCTTCCTCAATCTATGCAGTGAAGACGCTTTGGCCGTCTGCCAGCCCTCGACCCCGGCAAGCTACAGCCATTTATTGCGTCAGCACGCGTACGTCAATATGCATCGTCCAGTCGTTATCGCAACGCCGAAATCGATGCTGCGCAACAAGATGGCGACCTCGGATCCCGAAGACTTCACCACCGGTAGGTGGCGTCCTGTTCTACCCGACCCATCGATCACCGACCCGACGGCCGTTACGAGGATTATCTTGTGCTCTGGCAAGGCGCGGTGGGAGCTAGTCAAGCAACGTAAGGCCACCAGTCTTGACGGACAGCTCGCCATCATCCCGATGGAGCGTCTCTACCCGCTACCAGTCGACGAGTTGGCTGAGGTTCTTGCGCCTTACACCAACGTCACGGATGTCCGCTGGGTCCAAGAAGAGCCAGAGAACCAGGGCGCCTGGTACTACATGCTGACCCACCTGCCCCAGGCCATGTCGGAGAAGTTGCCAGGATTCTTTGATGGGTTAGTCGGCATCACCCGCCCACCGTCCTCAGCTCCGTCGGTGGGACAGCACAGCGTCCACATCCGTGAAGAGCAGGAGTTACTCGAGAAGGCTATGGCCTGAGCGACCTGACGACGTGCACCACGGCGCCATCTCTCACCAGGTGACGCCGTGGTGCATGATGGGGCCATGTATTTCACTGACAGAGGTATCGAGGAACTAGAAGACCGTCGTGGAGACGAGGAGATCACCTTCACCTGGCTCGCCGATGAGTTGCGTCACTTTGTCGACCTCAACCCTGAATTTGAGGTTCCCGTGGAACGCCTTGCTACCTTCCTCGCCAGGCTCGACGACGAGGACGAGTAGGCGGCATACACCAACCCGCAGCAATCGGGTCAGTCTTGGCCAGGGAGCCGAGTGTCAGCCTCTAAGCCAGGTCCGAGATCGTGGCACCAAAGAAGCGACGATGACTGTTGCAGGGATGATGGCCAAGCCCCAGAACCACGCTGGTCCACCGGAACGCTGCGTCGACACCAACACCACGAGGTGCAACATGCCGCTTGCCACGAGCAATCCCTGGGCCGAAGACCGACCCTTGATGGCTAGCCATCCGACCAGGGCTACGAGACTCGCATAAATTATGAGCATCGCCCCGACCCCAGCACCGAAGATGTCACGGCCCGACACCATAACTCTGATGGCCACAATGAGTAAAACCACCGTGCTGATCCAGGTCCCAGCTACGGCAACCAACACGGCCGCGGGGACCCTGCCATGACTCACAGACGATCGCACATCGTGTTCACTTGACGGAATCATGGCTTTACTCCTGCGCGGGTAGACCAAGGACGTATCATAATCGAACTGGCTGCGGACTCCTCATAGCGTGCTCGCCTGGACCAACGTGCATCGCGTCCGAGCGATTCATGCGAGGATGTTCGTCCTACGGCGGATGCTCTTGCCAAAGTATTCGCCGGTTGCCAGACTTTCATGGCTACCTGCCGCATAGTCACTTCGTCGGCCATGCGGCACGATGGGTTATCCGCCCGCACTTATCACACGTGCCCTGGGTTGCGCCGGGGAGAAGGAGTCGAAGAGGCATGGACTGGCGCCACAGGGCTGCCTGCCTGAGTGAGGATCCCGAGCTGTTCTTCCCGATTGGAAACACTGGCCCGGCCCTTGCCCAGATCGAGGAGGCGAAGAAGGTCTGTGCCCGGTGCGAGGTTCGCGCCGAGTGCTTGGCCTGGGCTCTGGAAGCCGGCCAGGACCACGGTGTGTGGGGCGGCATGAGCGAGGACGAGAGGCGCGCTATCAAACGTCGTCAGTCCCGCTCCCGCGTGCGTCGTTCCTGACCTGCTCACAGTTCTCCGCTCGTCGATGGTCACAGCCGCTGGAGCGGGATTACGAGCCTGGCACAGGTTCCGACCCGGTCGGAGTTGTCCTCGAGGGTGAACGTGCCACCGAGGTCCTGCATCAAGGTCGTCACGATTGACAATCCCAGCGAGCTGCGGTGGTTATCTAGCGAGAACCCTTCTGGCAGCGGTTTACCGTCGCTGACAATGTCGACAACAAGGGCGTCATCGGTGCGGTGCGGCCGCACGATGACATTCCCAGAGGATGAATCCAGGCTATGCTCGATGGCGTTTTGACATAACTCTGTCGTCGCCAGCGACAACGCGGTAGCAGTCTCAGCAGGGACCTCGCCAAAGCTGCCTTCCCGTCGAGCTACCACCGACCCGGATGAAGCCGCCACATCACCGACCATGTGGAGGATACGGTCAGCAACCTCGTCAAAGGCCACCTGTTCCTCGAAGTTCTGCGAGAGAATCTCGTGGACGACAGCAATGGCCGATACCCTTCCCATGGCCTGTTTCAGGGCATCCTTCGCGTCCGAGTTACTCATACGTCGTGACTGCAGCCGCAACAGTGCCGCAACTGTTTGTAAGTTATTCTTCACCCGGTGATGGATTTCCCTAATCGTGGCATCTTTAGTTACGAGCTGGCGATCTCTGTCCCGCAACTCGGTGAGATCACGAATAAGGATCAACGTGCCAGCCGAAACCTCAACATCGTCAAGCCAGGTCTGCAGCGGAATGACGCGAGCCCGCACAGTGGCATCAGAGTTTTCGATATCAGTCTCGGTGAGCCAGCGCCCTTCTAAGTCCAGGGTCAGCGATTGACCGACTTCACGCAGCCTCGGACACAGCTCTCGCACCGTCGGAATGAGGTATTCCCCATCCAAATCACCGGCAAGGCCTAGACGACGAAATGCCGATAGCGCGTTCGGGCTGGCAAACGTGATCATGCCCGTGGCAGCCACGCGGATCACGCCGTCAGTGACCTTCGGAGCAAGCGCTCGGTCAGAGCCCGGAAACTGCGGGAACCTACCATGATGGAGCATTTCGGAGAGGATATCGGCGATTTCAAGGTAGTTGTCCTCGGTGTTACCCGGCGCCCTCACCCCCATCTGATTGGTGTGCCTTTCGACGACGGCGATGACTTCCCCACGACGAACGACCGGAATTGCCCAGATATCAACCGGGATGCCTGCAGACAATTTGTTATCGCTGGTTTCACACATCTCGGCGCTCATAAAGGCCTCGGTGACCAGACTCTCGTCGTCATAAGCGACAGACTCACCGACGACGTCGTCTTCCAGAGCAGTCGGGCCAGTATCTGGACGCACCTGGGCAACGGCCCAGAACACGTTCGGGTCCCTATCGGGAACCCACAAGATGAGGTCGGAGAACGACGTATCGGCAAGCATCTGCCAGTCGTCGACGAGGTCCTCGAGCCAGGTGATATCGGCGTCGTCGAGACGAGTCCGGTCGGCGACGATGCGGTTAAGGGCAGGCATGCCGTCACTCTAGTGACAGAAATCAACCCAGCTCCAGCTGGTAGCGAGATCAGCAAAAATGAGTGATTCGATTTGGGTCAAGACCGCCCGATACGGCAGAATTGACCGTCGTTGCCGCGCATCCGCGCGGACCCTCCTTCATCAGTAGGGAGGTTTATGACCCCTCAGGAAGGAGAGCGCCATGGGCAAAACTGGTCGTAAGCGTCGTGCGCGTCGTAAGAAGGGCGCCAACCACGGCAAGCGTCCCAACGCTTGAGGTTTGGGATAGTAAGGCCCCGTCCCCTAGGGACGGGGCCTTACTCGTCGTGCTGACTCCCCCATGCTCAGGGACTCACACCGAGCTCAGGCTTCCCAGCGATACGTGACGTGCATTTGCACGAGACGACTCCGCAACTGCATAGGAGCTGCCACGGTGCGGTTGCACCGTTTGAGAGCTCGAGAGACGGCAGCTTCCATGTCGGCTTCATCCATGCAATTTTCGCACGCCGCGATGTGACGGCGGAAGGCATCAGCATCGTGCTCACTCATTTCTCCATGGAGGAATTCCTGGAGGTGGTCAATGACCCAATAACAGGATTCCTTGTTACCAGCGGACTGGGTCATCGTCATCCCTCCCTTCCTGCTGTACGGGCCATCGCAGAACGACCAAGATCCTCTTCATCTACTTGCCCGGCGCGAGGACCGATCCCTCGAGCACCTGCGACGTCGACCAACTGCTTACGCAGCTGCTTGCGAGCACGATTCAGCCGACTCATCACGGTCCCCATTGGGGTGCCCATGATTTCAGCGATTTCCTTGTAAGCGAAACCCTCGACATCAGCCAGCAAAACGACCTGACGGAACTCATCCGACAACCCGTCCAGAGCGTCTAGAATCTGCTGGTCAGGCAGCCCATCTAGGGCCTCCAACTCGGCAGACCGCAAACCGTTGCTGTCATGGGACGCAGCCTTAGCGATCTGCCAATCCTCGACGTCCTGGTCATCTGATGTCTGGGGGCGACGCTGAGCCTTGCGGTACGAGTTGATGTAGGTATTCGTCAGAATGCGATACAGCCAAGCCTTGAGGTTCGTACCAGGTCGGAACTGGTGGAACGAAGAAAAAGCTTTGGCATAGGCCTCTTGGACAACATCTTCGGCGTCAGCCGGGTTGCGGGTCATGCGCAGCGCGGCGCCGTAGAGCTGGTCAAGGTATTCGAGGGCGTCACGCTCGAAACGTTGCGCCCTCTGGGTTTTCGTCTCTTCAGCGACGTCCACGGTGCCCGACGCATCCACGCGACGATCCATCCTGTCCTCGGATTCACGTGTGATCATCGTGTGCCAGCTTAGTGCACAGCGTTGGCCCTCGAAAGAGCGAGGCCTCCGCAACGTACGGGGCGCGATAAGCGCAGCGGTCATGGTGCGTCAACACACATGCCAGGCTACTGTATTCCCGCAACTAGTCATCATCTGGCGAAAATTATGCCCAGTTAGCTACCGCAGAAGCCTTCGGCGCGGTAGACATATGTCCATGAGTATCATTCGAGGCTTGGGCCGGACCATGTTCGCCAGTTACTTCATCGTTAAGGGGACGAATTCCGCGATGAAGCCCGATTCCTTCGTGGAGGATGCCGCACCGGTCGTTGACCGTCTCCTCCCTGTGGTGCAGCACGCACTGCCGGCGTCTATCAGTGCCCACATTCCTGAGGACACCAAGACCCTGGTCCGTGCCACCGGTGCCGCCCAGGCCTTCGGCGGCCTTGGAATGGCAACCGGCCTTGCTCGTCGCGCTGGCGCCGGCGTCGTTGCTGCAACGATGGTCCCGCATGTGCTCGCCTCCATTCCCGACAAGACCTCGCCGAAGGATGAGCGCACTGCAGCCCGTTCCGTCTTGCTGCGCAACGTCGCGTTGCTCGGTGGGGCGATGATGGCTTCCCGCGACACCGCAGGCCACCCCAGCCTGGCCTGGCGCGCCGCCGACACCCAGCGCCGCGTTTCCTCGGCAGCAAGCGGCCAGCGCAAAGCCATTACCTCGTCGGCTGATGGCTTGTCGAAATCGGCCCGTAAGAAGCTAGAGAAGGCCCAGAAGAAAGCCGCTAAGACTCAGAAGAAGGCCCAGAAAAAGGCCAAGAAAGCTCAGAAGAAGATTGCTGACTGACCAGCATCTGTGGAACGCCCCGCGAGCCGAGCACCTTCTCGCGGGGCGTGTCACGGTCCCGGGGTCAAAGTCCCAGACGAACCGTGCCCTTGTCCTCGCAGCTCTCAGTGACGGGCCTAGCGTTCTTGAGGGCGTTTTGGCATCCAGAGATTCCTATCTCATGTCAGCCGGGCTGCAGCTCCTCGGAGCAGACATTCAGCCCATCGGCCCCGGCTCCGTTCAAGTCATGCCAGGTCTGGCTCATCCGACCGGCCCGATCGAGTGTGGAATGGCCGGTACCGTGATGAGGTTCCTTCCGGTCGTGGCCGCGCTGGTGCCTGGACAGACCCGATTCGTGGGAGACGAGCAAGCCTCTCGACGCCCCATCGCGCCAGTTCTCAATGGGTTGCGCCAGCTCGGCGTCGAGGTTGATTCTGACCGACTGCCGTTTTCCCTGAACGCCCCGGACCGCCTGTGCGGCCCAAAGGTCACGATCGATTCGGCGACATCCAGCCAGTTCATCTCGGCCTTGTTGCTAGCCTCAGCTCGTTTCCCACAGGGAATTGACCTTCGTCATGATGGGGCGTCGGTGCCGTCGACCCCTCACATCGCCATGACCTGCGCCATGTTGGCGGACCGAGGTGTCACCGTAGTCTCAGACGAGCCGTGCCACTGGGTGGTGCGACCTGGACCAATACATGCCCTCGATGACGTCATCGAACCCGACCTCACCAATGCCGCGGTATTCCTCGCAGCTGCCTTAATTGTCGGCGGGTCTGTGACAGTGCCTGGTTGGCCGACAGACAGCACCCAGCCTGGCGCACAGTTCATGGGGATCGCCGAAAAGATGGGAGCGATCGTATCCCGTGTTGACGGCTCAATGACTATCGCCGCCCAAGGCTGGCAAGAGTTGCGGCCTCTTGACGTCGACCTCCATGAGGCCAGTGAACTTACACCAGTCGTTGCAGCTGTGGCCTCTCTTGCTCGGGGCCGCTCGCGTATCCGTGGTGTGGCGCATATTCGCGGCCACGAAACAGACCGCCTTGCCGCTCTCGAGCACGAACTGGCTAAGTTGGGCGTTGAGGTCCAGCAAACCGACAACGGCCTAGACATCACTGGTCGAGGTGCTGACAAGCTGCACGGTGGAAAATTTGGATGTTACGCCGATCATCGAATGGCTCATGCCGGGGCTCTTCTTGGACTTGTCATCGACGGGGTTGAGCTCGACGACATCACTTGCACGTCGAAGACCATGCCGCAGTTCCCGCAGATGTGGGCCAACCTCGTCGAGGAGGTTTGACGTGTCTCCTCGACGTTTAGCCTCCTCTGGGATCGACATGCGTGACTGGTCCTCCTATGACCGTCCCAAGCGCCGCACCAAGCCGCGAACCAAGCAGCGTCCTGACTACTCGTCGTTGCCGATTGGGACCGTTATCACCATTGATCGTGGCCGCTATCGCTGTCGTCTTGATGACGGTGTGGAAGTGACCGCCGCCAAGGCCCGGCAGCTTGGTCGGAAGTCAGTCATTGTTGGCGATAAAGTGCGGCTTGACGGCGACGTGTCGGGAGCCGAGGGATCCCTCGCTAGAATCGTACACACTGAAGAACGCGTCACTGTGCTCAGGCGCACCGCAGACGACACTGACCCCCATGAGCGCCCTATCGTCGCTAATGCCGATCAGGTGGTCGTCGTTACGGCTCTTGCTGACCCCCCACCGCGTCCAGGCATAATCGATCGCATCCTTGTGGCAGCCCATGCTGCGGGAGTCTCCCCCATCCTCTGTCTCACTAAAGCTGACCTCGCCTCCGGCGACGACTTCGTCGCAATGTATTCGCAGCTGGGAATACCCGTCACCACAAGCCAGCCCGGAGCAGACCTTGCCGAGTTGCACCAACTTCTCAGAGGCAAGGTGAGCGTTCTCGTCGGCCACTCGGGTGTTGGTAAGTCAACCCTCATCAATGCTCTGGTTCCTGGTGTCAACCGGGTCACTGGCCACGTCAATGACGTCACTGGGCGAGGACGCCATACCTCTACTAGCGCTGAAGCGATCCCGTTGTCCGAAGGCGGTTGGATCATCGATACCCCAGGGGTGCGCTCCTTCGGATTGTCCCACGTCCCCACTGGGGACATCCTGGCCGGATTCGAAGAGCTCGATGCCGTGTCCGTCGACTGCCCTCGCGGATGCCAGCACACCAATAGCAGCCCAGAGTGTGCACTCGACGACGCCGTGTCCGATGGACGGGTGCAGCAATCTCGGGTGGACTCGCTGCGTCGGCTATTGAGCGCCACCGCTCCCCGCTGATCAGCGGACGGGGAGCACGCTCAATTCTTGTTGCCAAGCTCGTCCTGGCTATCGATTTTGGAGCACCCTGAGACGTCCGGATGAATGTAGCGATACCGTCCGCTTCTTCCTCCCGGCATCCCACGTAAGGCATGTGCCCGGTGTCGAAGAAAGCCTCTTCGATGCGATCAAGCGCGCGATCGTCCAACTTGAGATAGTTGATGGTGTCTCGAGCCGCTAAGTACGGGGTTGCCAGGTCGTAGTGGGCGTACTCGACACGCACACGCAGCCCCTTCTAGGCCCGCAGAATGCGTTCCAGCTTGTCTGTGACGTTGACCGGACACCCCTGGAACTCTTTATAGTCCCAATTCTTATACAACAGCAGACCGAGGTTGTACTGCGACTCCGTGGTGACGCCAAGCTCGCTACGCAGGGAGTGCTAGAAGCCGTGTACGAAAATGGCGACAGTATCGTCCCCGCTAGGATCGGTATCGGCGACCTCGTAAGTCCGCCTCGGCAGAGCACCCGTATAACGTCCGTCGATGCGACCAACGGCTTTACCTTTGCTGCGCAGCAGCTCAGTGCAGAACCTCACATGCTCAATACGAAGATCAGCGCGCTCAATGTAATTGACGTCCAGACCTGTGAGCCGCGAAACAGTGGCGACAACCTGGGCCCTGTCAGCCGGATCGAGGCGGTGGCCCGCAGCTAGCGCCTTGCGATAGGGGCCGTCTGCAAACCCCTCGGCCTCGTCAAGGACATCTTCGAGAGTGCGATCGGCATTGTGGCCGTGGTAATGGGCGTTTGCCGCGTAGGTGGGAAGAAAACCGATGCACGCCCGATCCCAGGTGAGGTCCTCGAAATCTTGAGTACCAAAGTCGAGAACCGACGACACCAGGATGATGCCGTTGAGGTACATCGAGAAGGTGTCCTGCAACCGTTGCGCAACACTGACGGCTCGGACGGTTCCATACGACTCGCCAAGAAGATAAAGCGGACTCCCCCAGCGCCCGTAGCGGGTAACCCACAACCGGATGAGTTCGCTGACCAGTTCGACGTCTTTACTCCAGCCGTGCCACTCGTTGGGATCGTGTCCGTCAACGACGCGGGAGTACCCCGTCGACATGGCGTCCATAATGACGAGGTCTGTCTCGCGCAGCAGAGTGTGCTCGTTGTCGATGAGGTGGAAGGGCGGGGTAGCAGGTTGCTCGGGAGTACCGAGGTCGACGACACGAGGCCCATATGCAACCACACTGACGAGGACCCAGGCACGCCATTATAGACAAACGTCAACGGCCTCGCAAGTGGGTTATCACCAGATCGTCGGTTGGGACTGGTTCCGCTGGAGCCTTGGTGGGAGTTTCGTGTGCCGTCATAACTTCAGCCTACGGCCGCCAGTCGCAAGGCACCGTGAGGCTTCATCTCCTCGATCTGCCGGTATCCCAGTATGGTGTGGATATGGCCGACCACACCGATGACCTCCGCCTGGCACATATCCTCGCTGACGACGCTGATTCTTTGACGATGTCTCGTTTTGGCGCCCGAGATCTGACGGTCTCGACTAAGCCTGACCATTCCGAAGTCACCGACGCGGACCTTGCCGTCGAAGATTCGGTGCGCAGAACCCTGTCTCGGATGCGCTCCCGGGACGCCGTCCACGGCGAGGAACGTGCCGATACCGGGGATGGACCCCGCCGGTGGATCATTGATCCGATCGACGGCACTGCGAATTTTCTGCGTGGGGTCCCAGTGTGGGCCACCCTCATTGCCCTCAGCGTCGAGGACCAGATTGTCGCATCTGTGGTCTCTGCTCCTGCCCTCAAGCGACGCTGGTGGGCAGCCCGTGGCTCAGGAGCATGGTCGGGCAAATCCCTGGCCTCAGCGACACCGATCCACGTCTCGAATGTGCGCAATCTTGCCGACGCGTTCTTGTCCTATTCTTCGCTGCACGGATGGGTCGAGAGCGGACGAGGGCACGGGTTCGGTGAACTCATGCGGTCGGTGTGGCGGACCCGAGCCTTCGGCGATTTCTGGTCTTACATGATGGTGGCAGAAGGTGTCGTCGATGTGGCATGCGAGCCGGAACTCAGCCTGCACGACATGGCCGCCCTCGACGCTATCGTCACCGAGGCGGGCGGTAAGTTCACCGGTCTCGATGGCAAAGACGGCCCGTGGTCTGGGAATGCTCTGGCGTCGAATGGTTTCCTTCATGACCAGGCCCTAGCCATGGTCCAGCCCCAGGAGTGAGCACCGGTCGCCGGACGCCCCTGTCCCCGCTGCGCATCGCCAGTTAGAGGATACGAGCCCGAATTGTCCCCTCAAGAACGGTGACATTGGCGAGCAGCCCACTGTCAGTCTCCGCAATGTCGAGAATGCAGTAACCGAGCTCGCCCTTCGTCGCCAGAGCCTGGTAAGTGACGTTTCCCCCCTGATCAGCAACGAGTCGGTTCAGGGTCGCCATGACACCTGGGACATTGCGATGTAGATGGCCGATGCGAGCACCCGTGCGAGGCGATGGGGTGATCTCAGGAATGTTAACACTCATTCCGGTCGCGCCGTTATCTACATAGTCGACAAGTTTCCCGGCGACGTAACGACCGATATCAACTTGAGCCTCTTGGGTGGACCCGCCGATATGCGGGGTCAGAATAACATTGTCCATCTCGCGCAACGGAGAGATAAAGGGCTCTTTTCCGGAGGCCGGCTCTTCGGGATACACGTCCACTCCTGCGCCAGCGATGTGTCCAGTACGTAGGTTGTCCACCAGAGCATTGATGTCGACGACCTTGCCTCGCGACAAGTTTAGAAAGAGGGACCTCGGTCGCATCATGGCGAATTCGCGATCCCCGATAAGATCGGTGTTGCTGGGGCGTCCATCGATATGAAGAGACACCGTCTCGACGCTACCAAGCAGCTCTTCCATGGAATCACACTTGTGAGCGTTGCCCATAGGTAAAACATCAGCGATGTCATAGAAAAACACCTGCATGCCCATGGCCTCTGCCACGACCGACAGCTGCTGGCCAATATTGCCGTAGCCGATAATGCCTAGTCGACGTCCACGAATCTCGTGCGACCCAATTGCGGACTTACGCCACACACCGTTGTGCATTTGAGTATTGCGATCGCCTAAACGACGAGCTAGAGCGATGATCTCTGCCATGACAAGCTCAACGACTGAACGGGTATTGGAATAAGGAGCATTAAAAGCGGGAACGCCAGCCTCGGCTAACGCATCAAGATCCATCTGATTAGTGCCAATACAAAAAGCGCCAACCGCATGGAGCTTGTCGCCGCAGGCCTCAACGACCCGACGAGTAACGCGGGTACGTGATCTGATGCCCAACAGGTCAACTCCGTCAAGGGCGCTGATGAGGTCATCCTCGTCAAGGGCCTCACTTACCCGCTCGACCTCGTATCCGGCCTTTTTCAGTGTTCGGACCGCTTCGTCATGGATGTTTTCGAGTAGCAGCGCCTTCATAACCGCCAGTTTATGGAGGGGGCAAGCGCGACCCGTTGCGGGCGTCTCAATGGGTGGAATCATCGACGCGAATGCGTGGAATCGCTCTTAGTAGCTCCTGAGTAACCACGTGCTGCGGGTCACGGTACACGTCCGCGAGCTTACCCCGCTCGACGATCCGCCCGACGCTCATGACAGCTACCGTGTCACATAAATGTCGCACGACGCCTAGGTCATGGGAAACGAAGATCATCGTCAGACCGCGTTCCCTCACTAGATCATTGAGTAGGTTAAGGACCTGGGCCCGCACCGACACATCCAGCGCCGACACGGGTTCGTCAGCAACCAGGACATCGGGTTCAGTCACCAAGGCCCTCGCAATGGCGATACGTTGTCGTTGCCCGCCTGAGAACTCGTGTGGGAAGCGACTAGCAGATTCGGGATCCAGGCCAACGTCAACCATGACCTTCGCCAGCCTGTCCTTGCGCTGCTGACGAGTCGTTCGTCGTGCAACCGGCGACCGCAACGGCTCAGTGATCGCCCTTCCAATACTCATACGAGGGTCGAGGGAGGACCGTGGATCCTGGAACACCATCGCAGCGGATCGCCGAAGCTCCCGGATAGCGTTGGCATCTGTGAGGGATGTCCCCCTAAAACGAACAGTCCCCGAATCTGGCTGTCGTAGCGCCATCATCGCCTTGAGCAGGGTGGATTTTCCAGCGCCAGACCCGCCGACTAGACCTAGCCGCTGTCCTTCGTTAACGTGCAGCGAAACTCCATCAAGAGCATTGGTGCCTCCACTGCTTGATCCCAGGTGCAGGTGCAAATCCTCGACCTCGATCTGAGCCGTCATCAATCCTCCAACGCGATTGTCGTCCCAGGCTCGACAAGGTCGAGTCGGGCAGCCCGCAGTAAGCGACGAGTGTAAGGATGATCAGGGTGAGATAACACATCACGCGCTGATCCGGCTTCAACGACCTTGCCCGACGTCATGACGATAAGCTCCCGGCAGATGTGCGAGACAACCGCCAAATCGTGGGTAATAAATAGGCATGCGGCACCAACCGAGTCAAGCACCTCATCGATAGTCGCCAGTACCTGAGACTGCACCGTGACGTCCAAGGCGGTCGTCGGCTCGTCACAAATGAGCAGATCCGGCGAGTTCACCAACGCCATGGCAAGCAGAACCCGTTGACGCTGGCCACCGGACAGTTGATGCGGATAGGAATCCATCACCCTGGCTGGATCCTCAATACCGACCTGCTCAAGCATCTCAAGGACGCGTCCACGAGCATGGCCGCGAGTGACGGTGCGATGCAGGAGCGGTACCTCCCCTACTTGCCGACCGACCTTCATAGTTGGGTCCAGAGCGGTCATAGGTTCCTGGAAAACCATTCCAATACTGCCGCCCCGAAGGGCCGACATGGCATGGTCCGAGGCACCTAGTAGCTCCTTACCGCGCCAGCGCACCGAGCCAGACACGTGCGCGTTGCCAGGCAGCAGGCCCATGATCGCCAGGGCTGTGACGGATTTGCCCGACCCAGACTCGCCGATGAGTCCGAGTCGCTCACCGGCTTCCAGAGACCAGCTCACGTGGTCAACAGCGACCCGCCGATGCCGTCCGAAGTCGACAACCAAGTCATTAACCTCTAGCAAAGGCATCAACGAACCTCCCTCAAACGCGGGTCAAGGAAGTCTCGTAATCCGTCACCAAGAAGGGTGAATCCCATCACGGCTCCCGCGATAGCCACGGCTGGCGCCACGGTCAACCAGGGTGAATCAAAAAGGTACACCTGCGAGTCCCGCAGCATACGCCCCCAGGTCGGGACGGTCGCCGGTGTCGCTAAACCGAGGTAGCTCAGCGCAGCCTCGGCCAAGATCGCCGTGCCATAGGAGACAGAGGCCTGCACCCCAATCAGTGGAGCGATATTGGGAAGAACATGGTTAAAAGCCACAGACCTCCATGCCATCCCGGAGCTGCGCGCGGCAACCACATAGTCCTGCGCGAGGATCTGGCGGCTGGCAGTTCGGGTAATGCGTGCGAACACTGGCACCGTCGATACCCCGATCGCAATCATCCCTGTCAGCGTCGATCCGCCTACGGCAGCCGCCAGGATGATGGCAAGCAACAGGGCCGGGAAAGCGTAGAGAAGGTCTGCGGCTCGACCAACGACTGTTGACCACGGACGAGGCAGCATTGCCGAGGTAACCCCCCAAGGCACCCCGATACCAGCTGCTATGAGCACTGAGACCACGCCAACGAGCAGACAAGTACGAGCACCCACAAACATTCGCGAGGCAATATCGGAACCGAATCCGTCAGTGCCTAGCCAGTACTGCCCATTAGGCCCCATCAGCCGTTCAGCTGGGACAACAAGATTGGGATCGTGCGGAGTCCACACTGCGGAAGTCGCCCCCGCGATGACGACGATTCCAACCAGCACACATCCAATGACCAGACCTGCCCGTTTCATGAATGCTCCTCCTGAGCAGCGCGGATCGTTGTTCGTAGGCGCGGATCGAGGACGACGACGATGAGGTCCGTGAGATAAGAGATGGCCATCACAATCGCCACGATGACCATGACGACGTCGCTCACGACAAGCAAGTCACGGGTGCTGACTGCGTCGAGAAGATACGACCCGAGTCCAGGAATGACGAACACTTCTTCCACGACGATGGCGCCAACAAGCATCGCGCTGGCCTGAAGTCCAAGCACGGTGGCCAGACTGATCGAGGCATTGCGCAACCCATGACGATGCAGGGCCGGCCACAGCCGCCACCCGACCGCCCGCGCCGTCTGCATGTGATCGTCAGTTAGCACATCGATGAAGGCGCTGCGCACATACCGCGTCATGACGGCTGCCTGAACGATCGAGAGAGACAACACAGGCAAGATGAGGTGGGCTGCCCATGCACCGGCATCCTCATGCAGGGGAACGTAGCCGCCAGCCGGTAACCAACCGAGAGTCACGGAGAACAGCAAGATGAGTAGGATGCCAGCTAAGAAGGCAGGAATGCTCATCAAAACCTGGGACAGTGCTGAGGCCACAAAGCCGCGACTTTTCCGACGATGTACAGCTGCATACGCTCCTACCGGTAAGCAGACCAGCAGAGCGAGCACGAGGGACAACCCAACCAACCAGCCGGTCACCGCAAGACGAGAAGCAATCTGCGGGCCGATGGGTTCGGCGGAAACCATTGAGGTGCCAAGGTCACCCCGAACTAGGGAACTAATCCAGTCCCAGTAACGCTGGGGCCAGGGAAGATCGAGTCCAAGCCGAGAGCGCACAGTAGCAGCAGCTTTGGGGTCGGCATTGGCGCCAAGAATAACCTGAGCGACATCCCCGGGTAGCAAGCTGAGTAGCGCAAAAACGACAAAGGAAGCGACGATTAGCCACACCAGCAGCTCCCCTAAGGGAATTAAGACACGTTTGAGGACGGTCACTTCGACCTCCTCACCTTGGTCAGATCGAAACTCATTGACGTTGAGTTGCGTTGCAGACCGGTGATGCCAGACTTGCTGATGGTGATCTTCGGCATAAGGAAGAGAAACCCACCCGCGGCGTCGGTAGCCAGGATCCGGCTGGCCTGCATCATCGTCTCGTTGGTGCGATCGGCCGGACCAGTGCGCGCCGACTCGATAAGACGATTAAATTCCTTATTGTGGTAACGCCAGTAGTAATCCGGGTTCGCCCAGTTGACAATGTCGCGAGCCTCGACATGGGCGACGATCGTGAGGTCGTAGTCCGCATGGGTGTAAACGACATCGAGCCAACGGGCGGGAAATTCCAGCTCGTCGGTGACGACGTTGATGCCAACCTGGGCAAGCTCAGAGGCCACCACCCTGGACGCTGCAGTCGCGTAGGGCAATGCGGCTGTACGGAGCCTGAGAGTAAGGCCGTTGCCATACCCGGCGTCAGCAAGCAATTTTCGTGCCCGGACCGGATCATGTGGCCAGGTATGAGACAGGTCGGTATACCAGGGGTCAGTGGGAGGAACCATCGACCCGATGAGAGTTCCCTGCCCGTTCCAGACGACGTCAAGCAGACCCTTCCGGTCAATCGCCATAAGGATGGCCTGACGCACCCGCCGGTCTGAGAGAGCCTTCGACGTATTGTTCATTCCGAGGACCACCTCGCCGTTGGTGGTCCCACGTAACACCCGATAGTTCGGGTTACCGGTAAACCGGGATAACGCTTGCGGAGTCGTCATGTCGGAGACCACGTCGAGATCCCCCGACAGCAGGGCTGCCGTCTGAGATGTCGGGTCGGAATAGTAAGCAAAGCGGACGGTAGGGCGATTCCCCTCGTGCCAAGGTCGCGGAGACGGAGACAAGGTCACCGAATGTCCTGGGGTGAACTCAGTGACGACATAGGGTCCGGACCCTTGAGGTCGGGTAGCCAGGTCCTTCGTCGCCGGATCGATGACAACTCCCGACGTGCTGGCCAGGTTAAACAATAGGAAGTTGTCGCGATTCGACAGATCGAGGATGACGGTGGAGTCATCCGGGGTATGAATAGCCTTGATCGCAGCCAGGTTTGCCTGATTCACCGGGCTTGCCGACGCACCCCTCATACGCTCTAGGGAAGCCTTGACGGCAGCCGAAGTCACCCGGGCGCCAGACGCGAACCGGGCGTTGGGGTCAAGGCGAAAAGTGAGTCTCAGACCGTCATCAGAAAGCTTCCACGACTTCGCCAGCAACCCGACGAGCTTGCCCGAATCATTAACCCGAACGAGAGTCTCATAAACGTTATAGAGCAGGACCTGCGGAATCGCCGCGGCCGCGTTGGACACTAAGTCGAGGGTTGGAGGGGCTGCTGTTGCCCCGATGGTGAGTACGTTGTCGTCAGTCGACTGGCAACCGGCGATTCCTGTGGCCGACAAAGCTACCGCAACGGCTAGCCCTGCAGCTTTGAGCTGGTCTCGCATCGTCTAGTCATGCTCCCTTCGGGCTCGGCGCCCTGCCGGCGAGCATAGACCCCCTGTGCGCCCTACGCGAACCCCTCGAGATCAGTGTGGTAGGGCGCCCGAGAATGAGTACCCACCACCATTGGCTTTTCGGTCGGGCTTTCCCACATCTGATTTGTACTGCAACAGTGTGATCTGTATAGTGAAGCGAGCCGACGCGGGGTGGAGCAGTTCGGTAGCTCGCCGGGCTCATAACCCGGAGGTCACAGGTTCAAATCCTGTCCCCGCTACCAGTTCCCCGTCAGCTTCAGGGTTGGCGGGGATTTTTCTACCCCGCGCGGGCAGCAGAGTACTGACCTCTACACCAAGAAATTCGGCAACATGGAATAGGTCGCCGATAGACCACCCAATCTCCCCGCGCAGCTTTCGCCCAGCGGCCGCTGGGGTAACCCCCAAAGCTCGCCCCAGCTCCACCCGAGTGAGCCTTTTTCTGAACATGAGTGAGTTGACAGTGATCCCCACAGCTTCGTCTGCCGTATAGCCCGAAAGTACGCCTCGCTTGTGAATCCGACTCACAAGTTGGTGTTGGCCGCATTGGCGAATTTTGCTGATGATGATCTGGCGTGGCCGAGGGTGGATACGTTGTCGCAGTTGACGTCGTCGTCGCGGCGGACGGTGTTTCGGGCTGTGGATGTTAGTAGGCGCAGGCTTGATTGAGCGTCTTCGTGGGTGTGAGCGAGCGGAACAGGGTGGGCTGCATCGGGCGCAATCGGTGTGGCGTTTACGGGTGCCCGATAGCGTCTCGCGGCGTCATAGTGGCCGTGACCGTCGTCCTGGAATGGTTCGTGAATCCCCTAGTCAAATCCACTGTGACACTGGTGACACACTCCTCCACACCCCCCTTATTTGGTAGAGGTCTGCAGCCTGGTAGTCCTCTAAGCGCCATAACAGTCGTGTGTTCATCGGCTTCTTCCAAGGTTTGTGTTAGCGCGATGTTGCGTAATAGCCTATTCCTACGAAAACGGAGTGGGAGTCTGAGGACATCCCACCCAACCCCCGGTGGGATGTCCAGCACGACGCGGACCGAAGCCGGGGGCTTCTTTGTGTCTGGAGTCACAATCTCACTGTTACGATGTGGGGCCGCCACGCTAGTTCTTTTCTTGCCATCGTCAATCGTGTCTCCTATTCGGGTAAAGGCGTTGGGTTATGGTCAGGTGCCGGTGTGGTGGGGTGGCCAGTGCGGTGGTGTTAGTGGGCAGGGCTGTTGATGCTTGGTTAGGTGCGGGCAGGATGATGTTGGGGTGGTTCATCCAGTGAAGTCGCGGTAGGCGTTGATGCGCCGAGCGACGTGTTCCCAACGTGCACGCAGTTCAGGGCTGGTGATCGCGTCGGGTACGAGTCCGAGGGCGTTGATCCAGGCTGGGCGGTCGGAGTGGTGACGCGAGCAGGAGTTCGAGGGCTACCGTTAAACGATGTGCGTTGCGTGAGGCGGCACGTCAGCATCGTGGGATAAGTGAAGCGATGGCCTCAGGGGTGTCACTATTAGACTGGTACCAACAACCGTTATGGTGAAGGCCCGCGCGGTGAGCACAGGCCTAGTTGTAGTGGTCATGGCGAGGCAATGTTAGCTGCGGCTTTCTGGACCGATTCTGCATGCCGGTTGACGAACTCTGTTGCAGTAGTTTGAGCTGAGCTGTTTCAGGGCTCAAGCGGCCGGTAGCAGTGTCATGGGGGAATCCCAAGAAGGGAAAGTGGGGTCTTCTTCCACTGCGACCTCTGAGCCGCCCAGTTACCCGCAATCAGAGTGGAACCGGCGCTAGGGACGTGTGTCCGGTATGGGCTGGCCTGACATGAGCGGCACCGTTATGGTGTATGTATAAGTGGGTCTTTGCGCTGGCAGGATGTGTTGAACGTGGCAACGATGAGCAAGAGACATCCGGGACGGTTTGGGCACATTGTGGCTGAAATTATCCAAGACATCGTTGGTGTAGGTGTCGTGGCGATCAATAGTACCGTCCTAGTGATCATGGCGGCTGTTCTTGCTGAGTATGTTCCTTATAAACACTTCTACCACGTGGTAGGTAATGTGGTTGTGTACGCCTGTCTTGCTGCGGCGATTGCGGTGCCGTTTTTTGTACATCACTGGCGTAAGCGACGTCCGGGTTCACATCCCGCTACTGATTATGTGGGGCGTAGTGTGCGACGTGCTGGGCTACTAACGTTGATTGGCACGATGTTTATCGGGAAGCTAGTTTCACCCGCAACGCGTGGTATGTCACGTAGCTCACGGCGACGATGGTGAGCCGATCGCTGTGAGGTCAGGTGAATCGGCAGCCAACGACCTGACTGAGGTCTGGTTCGGGTTGCGCATGTGAGGGGCAAGAGGTGTCTGCCCCCTCACTCTTGTCAGTGTCGGTCTCCCGGTCGCCACTGTGATGATCAATCGGTCAGACTCGCCGCGCCGCCGCGTACAGTTCGGTTCCCGAAATATCGTCGCTGATCCGGTAGCGGCTAGTCCGGTTTGTCGCCAGCCCCAGCGGAAGAGCCTCGTGACCGTGGGAGGACGGTCTCATCGACAGGATCTGCCATTCTGAGCCACGTTCGAAAACGGTGGTTTTCGAGCAGCTGGTAAGTATTCAGAGGGGCATCAGCGGGTGAGTTGGTAAACCCTTTGGCGGGTCACCCCAAGCACGCGGGCGGTGTCGTTGGCGCTGTATTTCTTCTCGACCCTCAGCAGAGTGACGGCCTCACGCTTGCGTGTGGCCGCGTGATCAAGCACCTTCCGGGCTTGGCGCTCTTCCTCCTCACCTTCTTCCCACATGCGGCGGGCGTCGGCCTCACCATCCAAGCGAACGTGAACCTTAAACGCGTTCTCATCGGGTCCATCCTCATCCCAGGCGGTAATGATTCCGCGGGCCTCGTCTGCGACCTGACCCAACTTCACTGCTTGCCCAACCGCCCCGAGGGCCGGAATCTCGAATACCCAGAAATTCGCCTCAGGTGAGACCTCACGATGGGCGATCACGTCATAGACCGTCCCAACTTCTGCTGTCATGCTCATTACTTTCACTCCTTCGGACTCGTCACGCCTGCTCGCTCCAGCTGCGCCAGGACACCAGCGGACATGAGCCGGTGACCTGTTGGTATCGATACACGCTCGGCCCCGTTAGACCTCCCCCAGATTTCATGACTTCCTTTCGCGTCACGCAGATAGTCCCATCCCTGGGAACGGAGCAGCTTGAGGACGTCCTTGGTTTTCTGCGGCTTCATACATTATAGTATAGCCCCACTATACATATAAGACAACCCCCTATTTACAGTTTAGTTGGCTTCTGTGCGCCCTCCACTGATGCCGTGGTGGACGAAGTCGTACCGTCCCGTCTGCTCGATTAGCGATATTGTCACGTCCGTAAGTGGCTTCCAGCGCGTCGATGATGAGCTGACGGGCCGTGGTGCCTAGATGCTTGAGGACGTCGCCCACAAGGGCCAGCCTCCGCATGGACAGAACGAATCCTCAGCAACGCCGACCCACTGGGATTCCCCGTTGAGCCGGCCAACACGTCACCGCTGCAACATCTCAGCTCTAATCCCGACAAGATCATCATCATCGACACCCCGGCAGGCAACGGAGACATCACCACATACCCCGATCTGCCAAACCTCAACGACGACAAACACTGAGCTGAAAGGAACACGATCATGGCGTCGGGCTGGTCTTCGGCGTAGCACAAGCCCAGCGCTTTTGACGGTCAGTGAGCGATGGCCAGGCCGACGAGGGCGCCGCTGCACAGGCTGGGCGCCCAGGGAAGGAATCGGGTGGTGTGGTGTCGGCAGCGGTCGATGAGGGCGTAGAGGGCGATCAGAGTCAGCCCGGCGATGACCGTGGCGTGGATCGTGGTGATCCCGGTTGCGGCGGCCGGGGCCGCCCACAGCGGCGTGATGCGCACATCAGAGAAACCGAATCCGCCTCGGGAGATGACCCAGACGATCATCCACGCCGCGGAGATGACGACAGTAGCGATAGCAGCACGGATCGCCGCAGTCTGGTTCGCGAGAGCGATCATGGCCACAGCCCCGATCCATCCAACCCAGCCGGTCCAGGCGAGGACTGCCGGTATCCATGTGGTGATGGCGTCGATGACGGCTACCCATGCCCCGATGGTGGCTAGCAGAGCCCAGGCCGGCCAGGTGGGTGCTGGGGCCCACGCTACGGCGGCGATCATGGTTGTCGCAGATGCAGCACAGACAGCGATCATGCTTCGGAGACTGTAGGTGTCGCGGTAGGCGATTTTGTCGGGGCTGGCGGTAGCTGGTTCTGGCAAGACGCGGGTGAGGGCAGGCCACCCTGCGGCCGCGATAGCCATCACGGCGACCACCCACACAATCTGTTGCATGGGTCTCATCATGGCCCATCAACGCCGAAAATGGGTGGCCGACATGGGTTCAGCCGTCGAGAGGTGTGCGGGTGGACATGGCTTCTCCTGCGCCGAGCATGAGGGTTCCGGAATCGTCGCCGGCCGATTCCCAATCGACGATGACCTGCTCACCGTCGACGCTGGACTCGGCGATGGTCACCCAATCTCCGTCTATGTCGATGAGCATCCCAGCAGTCAACTCGGTGGCGGCCACCGGGTGGGGTGGGCTGTAGAAGCGGTCGATGTCGCAAACGGGATCTTCGTCGGGTTCCTCGACTACCGGGGGCGGGGCGGGCCTGGCTGTCTCGGTGTCGGCAGCCAGGTCGGCTCCCAGGATGCGCTCCCACTGCGGGCTGGTTTTCTTGCCCGCTGAGGCCATGGCCTTAGCGATCTGTTTGTCAGTGGGCCACACAAACTTCTTCTTGGTCCAGGTCGTGGTGGCGGGTCGCAGCTGTTCCAGCAGCTTCAGGTCTTGCGGGGAGCGGGCTTTGCGGGGGTCGGGGGTGTAGAAGAACTGGACTTCTTTGGGGGTTGATTCGCCGGATAGGTAGGTGCCGCGGCCGCGTTTGCCGAACGGGATGCCCACGCCGACGTGTTCGGAGCCGAACATCATGCGGGCGCCATCGGAGGACAGGGGTCCGGTGGCGGCTCGGCCGGAGAAGTTGTCTCGGATCTCGCCGCCCAGAAATTCGGCGTCTGGGCGTTGGGTTCCTAGATCGACGTGGATGCGGCAGGCTGCTGCCATGCGCAGCAGGGAGCCGATCCATCCGAAGACGGGGCATTCTCCGGGCATTCCGGAGACTTTGATCGTCGACCACCAGTTTTTCGTGTTGCCGTAGAACTGGCGGTATTCGTCGATGAGGACGAGCACTCGGGTGAAGTCGGTTTCTCGTGCTCCTTCTTCCTCGATGCGTCGGTAGCGGTCCTCCATGAGGGCCCACAGCCAGTGGATGAGGGCGACCTGGTCGGGCACGGTGGTGGCGACCATTTCGATGTTGGGCCACTCCCGCAAGCCCAGATATTCGATGCGTTTGGGGTCGATGATGAAGACGCGCCAGTCACGGCGGGCGGCCTCGACGGCGTCACCGATCATGGATACCGTTTTCCCGGTGCGGGTACGGCCGGCTTTGAGCTGGTGGGCCATGACACCAGAGATGTCCCAGTAGCAGGTGTTGCCGTCCTCGTCGACGGCTTGAGGGATCTTCTCCCAATCTGGGGAATCTGGGGCAGGAAGGGCCACCGGTCGCGCCGCCACCGAGGGCAAAGGGCGTCGACGAGTGACAGTGATGGTGTCGTGCTCCAAGTCGAAGTCGCTGCGCCATTGGCCGGGCATCATCGCCGAGGTTACCGCGGCCAGGCGTAGCTGAATGTTGGGGCTGGACAGGTGAGCGCCACGCTGGTGGTGAATGGTGAACCCGTCCAGCTTCCCCTGATCGGTGCTCCAGGAATCGACAGTGACCGCCGACCCATAGATTTGGGTGGCCACGTCTTTGGCGCGCTCGGTGGCCCGATCCAGATCAGTCTTGTCAGGCTCGGGGGTGGGGTCACGGTAGGCCAGGATGAACCGTCCGGCCGGGATCGTTGCGGAAGCCACCGTGAATTGTCCTGGCGGCCAGGCAGCTGCAGCTGCCTGGGTCAGCGTCATTGGCACGGTCTCCCCCGCGGCCGCCTCAGGAGGAATAGTGAGGATCAGTCGGCGCGGGTGTTTGCCCTTGCGATCCCACGTAACTTTCTGGGACACCGGCACCTTCAGCGTCGCCTGGATAGCCAGGCGGGCTGTTTCAGCGGTCTCAGTGCGCCGGTCGGCGCGCAACGCACGACTGGCGTGAAGAGTCCCCGCCACAGCGCAGCCCACACATAGCAGCCACCAGCGGGGATCCGCGGCCGCGGCGTAGCCTCCTGTGGCCAGTACCGCACCCGACCAGCCGGCCGCAGTGTTCGTCCACGCCGGTTTCACGCTGACAGCGAGCTGGGCGGAGGGTGTCTTCTTCGCGGCCGCAACTGAGGGACGAGACCGGATGGTCATGCCGCAGTTTCCTTGTGGCAGGTCAGCTCATAGGCATGATGTCCAGCAATGATGCCGTGACGCACCGCCCCGGTGGCCGCATAGACCGTGCATAGCTTGAACACGGGGCACCCATTACAGGCCGCCGGGTTCATGCTTTCTTTGTCCCACGACGGCGGATCATCGGTGCACGGCACAACCAGGCCATCCTGTTGGACAGCACTGATAGCGGTGAACAGTCGCAGCTGGGCGCGAACTTGTTCCCGGGTTAGGTTGACGGAGCGGGATACACGCATGGGGGCTTCCTTCCTCTTCACTGGTGAAGGTGTCTGCACGCTCCTGGATGTGCGGAGGAATTTGTCAGTGCTTGATCGCGGTGATCAGCCAGCCGGTCGCGGCAGTGGGTTCGGGCACCAGGGTCAGGTGCACCACGGTGTGGTCGGCCAAGGGCACGTCAATCAGGGGTCCGTCGGCAGTTGCCCCAGCGAAGGTGGGGGTGGCGGGCAGTTGCTGGTTAAGGCCTGGCTAGTTGACTTAAGCACACTATAGTAGGTGGTATGAATCTCAAGGAGTGGGCAGGAGTGCGCGGGATTTCGTATCAGACCGCGCTGCGGTGGTATCACCGTGGGCTTATGCCTGTTCCCGTGCATCGAGTGGGAAGGCTCGTGCTCGTTGATTGTGACGAGCATGGGTTGCCGTTCGAGGGATCGACCCCCGAGCCGACGAAAACGATCATTTATGCTCGGGTGTGCTCGGCGGATCAGAAACCCGATCTTGATAGACAGATCGCTCGAGTCATGACATGGGCGAGCGCGAAGGAATTGTCGGTTGATGGTGTTGTCACCGAGGTTGGTTCTGGTCTCGATGGGCATCGGAAGAAGTTCGAGAAATTGTTGAAGGATGGTTCTGTCAGGACGATTCTTGTGGAACATCGCGATCGATTCTGCCGATTCGGGTCGGAATACATTGAAGCGGCACTTTCGGCACAGAATCGTCGTCTCCTTGTTGTTGACGACAAGGAGATCGAAGACGATCTTGTGCAGGATATGACAGATGTGCTCACGTCCATGTGTGCGAGATTGTACGGAAAGAGATCAGCGAAACATCGCGCCCGAAAGGCCGTGGAAACGGCCATGACCACTGGCGGTGAAGAATCCGTTAAGGATGATCACACATGATCACGAAGCCCGCCGCCCCGAAATTGGACAAGAATGGCCCAGATGTTGTTGTCCGGTCCTACAAGTTTGCGTTGAAACCCACGAAGTCGCAGGAACAGAAATTGCGTCAGCATACGGGTGCAGCAAGGTTTGTCTACAATTATCTCATTTCCCAGTGGCGCGACGACATTCACACTCGTGCCGAAGAGAAGAAATGCGGCGTTCCTGAGGATGAATTGACGCCGTTCACGTTTAAGTTGTCTGCCTATGATATGCGTAATTACTGGAATCGCACCAAGGGCGAGTGTGCTCCGTGGTGGCCAGAAGTATCGAAGGAGATCGGCAACGATGCGGCACGTCGTGCCCATGACTCCATTGAGAACTGGTACGACTCCAAGGGCGGGAAACGCAAGGGCAGAAGAGTGGGCTTCCCCCGGTTCCACAAGCGCGGATGCCATGAATCATGCACGTTCTCAACCGGGACGATCCGTGTCAATCCTGACCGTCACTCGGTGGCACTGCCCCGAATCGGAACCATAAAGACTCGCGAAAATACGCGCGAATTGCAACGCAAAATCGCCAAAGGTACGGCAAGAATCACTCAGGCCACGATCTCTCGCGGGTTCAATTATTGGCACGTCTCCTTCACCGTGTACGAGAAGAAACACATTCCCGAAACCCACGCACATTCCGGCTCTGTTGTCGGGGTGGACATGGGTGTGGGAGATCACGTCATCGTTGCGGCAACCCCAAACGGTGATGAAGTCATGCGTAGGGGATTGCCGCAATCGGTCAAGAAGGATGAAGCGCGAGTGCGGCACCTTCAGCGCAAACTGTCGCGTAAGCATGGCCCGGATAAGAGGACGAAAACCACGCCCTCGAATCGGTGGATTCGCGCGAACAACCAAGTCAATAAGTATCGCGCGAAACTGGCTAACATACGTCGCGATCTTGCGGCGAAGGCTGCTCATGGGTTGGCGACGAATTATGAGACCGTCGTCATCGAGGACTTGAACGTTCAAGCCATGATGACGCGCGGAGGCGCACACAAACGTGGTCTGAATCGCGCGATAGCGCAGGCCTCATTTGCCGATGTCAGGCGACGAATCACCTACAAAACGAGGTGGAATGGCGGTAGAACCGTCATTGCCGATCGGTGGTTTCCATCGTCGAAAACGTGTTCGGAATGTGGAGAAGTGAAATCCAAGCTCTCCTTGTCCGAGCGTGAATACATCTGCCATCGTTGCGGTGTTGTCGTGGACAGAGACCTCAATGCTGCAACAAATCTGGCGAAATTAGCGGCACCGAAATCCGGTGTCGATTTTCACGGAACCGGGAGTTCGCCGGGGATGGGACGTGGAGGCGCGGGGAAGACCAACTCATCCTCGGGTGAGCTGGCACCGGCCGGTGAAGCGTCAATGGCCCGAAAGGACCTGAGCGGCCGCAAGGCCGGCACGAGATAACCTGACCATCAGAGTCAGTTCTCATGCAACGGTGAAGGCGGCCAGGCCTGCTGGGATGAGGATGGCGGCCGCGCTGACGGACCGTAGTGAGGTCATTTGACGATCCTTCGGTAGCTCGAGGGGTTGCCGTAGATCTTCTCCACGTTGATGCCGCGGGCTTGGTTGTCGGCGCTGATCATCTGGCCTCTACCGATGTAGGTGGCTACGTGGTGGGCAGGGATGCCCCAGAAGATAAGGTCGCCGACTTTGAGCTGGTTGCGGTTGACTGGGGTGCCGACTTTTTGCTGTTCGGCAGCGGTGCGGGGAAGGTTGATGCCGATACGTCGGTACAGTGCCGAGGTCAGGCCTGAGCAGTCGTAGCCGCCATCGCTCGCACCATTACCGCCCCACACGTAGGTGTAGGAGTTGTTGGCGGCGATCGATTTGGCCCATTCCACGGCTTTGGTCAGGTTCTTTGAGACGCCGGTTTCGTTAGCGGTCCCGGTGACACAGTCGTTGGACAGGCGCCCTGTGGTGGTGGCTCCCACCATCTGTTTGGCGATGGCCTCCCATTTAGCGTAAGCGTTAGGCAGGGCTGAGGCCTGAACCGCTTGGGCTGCTTGGGCCGGGGATTTCGACTGCCAGTCGGGGACATCGACAAGGCCGGGAATGTGGTAGCCGGGGCCGCCGGCCGATGTGGGGCCAGCATAGGTGATGGTGTGGCCTTTCAGGAATGTCTCCGTGGCGTAGGCATCATTGTTGACTTGGTCCAAGGTGCCGTACCAGCCCGGTAGAACGCGCTGTTGGAATGGGCCGGCGTCGCCGTCACCGTTAGGTTTCGTTGCGGCGGGGTTGGCTCCGAGGTCTGATTCCTGTTTAGCGGTCATGATGGCGATGACCGCAGCCTGGACAGGTAGTTTGTCGCGTTGGACCACGGTGACGATGGTGGTCACTAGTTGCTTCTGCCTGGTTGTGAGGCCTCCGACACTAACAGCGCCACCGGTGACAGTTCCTATGCAGGGATCCCCACCGACGCCGCCAGCGCCAGAGTTGTCGTCGAGGGCCCCGGCGCCTACTGACAGTAGTGGCACCACAATCACGGCAGCTGACGACATTGCCAGGCCCGCAAGGATCAGTGCTACGACACTTGCTACGACGATCACGCGAGACGCCTTCATCGCTGGCCGCCCTTCGCTGGTTTGAGGGGGCTTCGCCTGCTGATACGCACGGGCTTCGTTGATCCACTCCGCCGTCGGTTGGCAGGCCTGGGTTTGAGCGGCTTATTGGGTTGCGGTTGAGGTTCCGGAGGCTTCTTAGGTTCCTTAGGGGGTTTCACATGCCTAGGCACTTCGGTGGCGGTGGGAGGAGTCAGCACGTGGCGCACCGGCTTAGTGACCTTCCGGACACCCAAGACAACCGGTTTGATCACCGCTTTGGTGCCCTTAACCATCGGTGCGGCTACCTTCGCACCGGTGGCCTTGACTGCATGATGCGTCTTGATGGCCCCGGCCTCGGTTCGGCCAACCCGTCTAGCAGCAGCATCGAGGGTCGGGTGGCCCGTCGTCGCCCTCACCGGTGCGTCCTTGCCCTGGCGGGTCTGCTTAGCGATCGCCGACATGCCGCCTCGCAATGCCGAAACATGATTGTGGGCGTGGGCGATCGCCGACATGCCGGCCGTCGCGATTTTTGACTGGCCCTGCGGGGCCCCTGCCCCAGCACGAATCTGCCGGTAAGCCGCCGACGTGCGACGAGCACCCGCCGCCATTCGCGCCACCTTCGCAGCCCTAGTCACTCCCGTCGACACGCCACCCGTGGCTACCGCAGCAGCACCCGAGACCACAGTCGAGGCCATCCGCCTTCGACCCCATCCGGTGAGCTTGCGACCACCACTGCGCACCATCCGGCGAGCACCCCGCCCAGCCCACTGGCCGATCACCGAGCCCCTTTCGGAACGCTTGCTGCGCATCCAATCGTTGATCTTGTCCCTCAGCCCCTTCTCGCCCTTGTGACGACGCCACATGGACATCAAGAACCCGATAATCCCCACGAGCTCGAGCATGTTGACAACCATGACCTTGATGGCGACATCACCGTCAGAGGCGAAAACCGACTTGATGATGAGCATGACCACACCCAACATCACCATCGACCCGACAATGCCGATCATCGAGTACAAGATCGAACACAGATCCCGGATGAGCGGATCTGTGCGGCCAGGGATAGCCCGCAACACGTTGAGCATCGACATGAACGCCGACCACACCAACTTGCACACGTAGAACCAGCACATGCCCGCGAACACCAGCAGGACCACAGCCAAACCCGCCACCGTCGACGAGTAAAAGAAGAACCCCACCAACCACGAACCATCCGCAATATCGCCGGCGTAATCCGACAACCCCTCATCACAGTCACCAAGGTCGTCGCGAGCATCCGAGACGTCATCGTAAGGGCCACCCTTGAGCACCTCGATGTACTTGTCGTGGCACTTCGCATCAATAATCCGGCCATAGTTGAGCTGCTGATGAACCGGCGCCACGAACGAGTCCACAATGATCGCCGACAGCTTCGGATCCTTCGAGTCTCCCGTCGAGGTCATGTCATCAGGAACCTCGACCTCACCAGCGGTCGCCGTCGCAGGATCAACCGAACTAGTAATCATGTGAGACAGCGCCACACCGAACTGCTGGGTGCGAGCCAACGGAGTAGCCAACGTCGTCGTATCGCCTGCGAACTTCGCCACTGGGGCCGCCAAGAAACCCAACGCCAGCGCCGCAGCAATCGCCGCACGCGCACCCGTAGCCCACGCCCCAGCCGTGCGTCCCCTCATCATCTTGACGACCACGCCCACACCGGCGCACGTCGTCAGCAACGTCAACACCGTTCCACCCCAGCTGTCCGCTCCCAGCGGAGCCAAAACCTTGTCGTGGATGTCGTTCTGCAACCCCACCAGCGGGCCGGTAATCCACCCCACCCAGCTCATCGCCACGGTCCAGTCCAACAACCGGCACAACAGGGCAACGACCATCAGGTACGTGTTCCAACACATACCAATAATGGAGGCCCACATACCCTTCAGCGGGGCCGTAACACCACCATCGTCCAACGACATCTGGTACTGAAACAAGTGAATACCGTTGGAGTCAGTCACATTGAAACCATCACCCATCCAGCCCAGCCCAGGACCCGACGCCATAGCAGGCACACTGCCCAACGCCACCACCAGAACCAGCGTGGTGACGATGATACGGAACCACCGCTCCCCGGTTCCGCGACGATACGGATGACGGCTCACGCTGCCTCCTGGTCGTGCTCGGGCGGGTTGGAGCTAGCGGCCTCACGATGGGGACCGTAGGCAGGTCTCAAGAGCCGAATCTCACCGACGTTGCCGTGTTGGTCGGCGTACAGGCCACAACCGGGGCCTCCGGGGTTGAGAGCAATCTTGACCAGGTCAGCGAACTCCTCAGGGGACGTTTTAGGGTCCACGCCCAGGAACTCGACACCTTTCTGGGCGAGGTTGATGTTGTCGCACAGCAACACGATGCGATGCTGAATGAGGTTACGGACGGTCTCGTTGGGGTAATCGGCCTCGGGGTCGTGGGAGCCAGTAATGAGCCAGGCGTTGGCTCGGCGGGACTCACGCACGTACTCATCGATGGCGTGGGAGGCCTCCGGCGAGGACGACATATGGTGGAACTCATCAACGATGAAAGCGGCGTCGCGGGCCCGGTCGCTAAAGCACACCAGGCGAGCCAGACGAGCAATGAGCGCGTAGAGAGCCCGGCCAAACACCTTGTGCGGGGGCAGCTGCCGAAACAAATGTTCTGACAGCATCTCCTCGGCGTTAGGAAGAGCGATGCCACAAGTGCCGATGATGAGGATGTCGGCACTCAGGTCGGCGGGAGGAAGGTCCGGGTCAAAGATGGCCGAAGCTAGGGAGGCCGAGTTCTCGATGTCAGCGAACACGGCAATCCTGTCAGCGATCGCGGTGGCCTCGGGAAGGTCGCACTCCTCGGCCAGGTGGCGGGCCAAACGCCCACACGAGGTGATCTGGTGGTCACGCATGTAGGCCGGCTTGAGGACCTTGGCCAGCGTGGTTCCGGCCACACCGATGGTCTCCAAGTTAAGCAAGGTCAGCAAGAACGACTGGGCGACCTGTCCGGCCATCTCCGGGGGAAGGATGCGCAGCGGGTCCAGCGACAGCTTGGGGTGGGCCGTGTCGACGATCTGGCGTCTAACCCCGTCGATAGAGTTGACAAAGGTTACCCACTCCCGCTCATCGGAGTTGTCGGTGGCAATAATGCGCCCGCCCCGGGCCGCGATGGCTGCGCACAGCCGCTTCTCGGCCATCGTCTTGCCCGCGCCCATCTTGCCGATGAACGCCACCGTGTTGCCCTTCTGATCCTGAGTGTCGGCATGCAGGTCAAGGAAGGCCAGCGACTGCAACGGGGAGCCTGTGACCACAGCCAACGGGATGCCGGTGGTACGGCCCAACCGGTACTCGACCACCGGGATAGATGCGGCGAACGCGGAGGCGTGAGTCAGCTGACGGTAGGCGTTAAGCGAGGAGGAGAACCGGCCACCGGGCCGGGCAGCCCACAGCAAGTCCTCCTGACGGCCCACGGGACGCACCCACGTGAAGTCACCGAACACCGGATCATTGACGAACGCTCCTGCCAGCTCCTCGGTGGTCTCAAAGTCAGGAGACGAGACAGTGACGGTGATAAGAGCCTGGATCTCGACCTCACGCTCATCGGCGGCCAGCTCGGCGTTGTAGTCGACGAGCACCTGAGCGGAATGCTCGATAGACATGAGGGTCGAAGCCTGGGTCATCTCACCGCCCTCGACGTTGTCGAGCTGGTCGACGGTTTGGCGGATGGCCCGCTGATTTTTCTGCATCGCAGCGTGACGGGTCCGGGCCACTCCCCGGATCGCCACGTCGACCGGCACGCCAGTGTCGTCGATACGGCCCAGGAACTCGTAGGCAGGCCACGTCATCGTGCGGGGCACCTTGCCCAGCGCAATGTGGGACTGGTAGACGGTCTCGCCGGTGTCGGCACCGATTTTGAGGACGCGACGATTCCACGCCTGAGCCGTCCGGGACATGTCGGAGACTCGCTTGTCATCCCCGCTGGCCAGCAGGTCGGAGGTCGCGGCCTCATCGATGACCAACTCCCCCAGCGCGGCACGTCCAGCCTCATCCATGAGGGCGATTCCCTCGCCAGGGGCATCATCACGCAACCGGGTCGGGTGGCCTGACAGGTGCTGCCGAAGCCAGATCTGTTCATCAACGGTGACCGGGCGGGGTTGGAACGCTGCCGGCAGTTTCGCACCGAATTCCTTAGCCTGACGGAGGGCCCACTCCCGTGCGACACGGCCAGGAGCGGTGGTCATGAGTCCGGCGGCTTCGGTGATTTTGTTGAGGGCGGCGGTCCAGGCGGTGTGGGTGCGTATTTTCTGGTCTTGGTTGAGTTTGATCGATAGGAACCACACGCGCCGGCCTAGGGATTCGGTTTCAGGCTGGTCGAGGGTGGCGTCGATTTCGTCGGCCCACACGGGGTGTTCGCTCAGGTCGAGGCCGGCGGCCATGGCGTCGACGATTTCTGTGGGGTCGGTCCAGGTGAGGGCTCCGTTGAGGCAGAACTCGTGGCGGGCGAGGTGGCGGAATAGGTCGCGGTGAGCTGCGGCGACGGTGAGGGAGGCGTTCTCGGTGACGGGTCGCTGGAGGGGAGTGAGTCGCCAAGTGGCCCAGATGTCGCCGGTGGAGGTCCAGACGAGGTTGTCGAAGAGGAACCGTTCGGGGATGGACATCATGACTCCTTTTCGGCGGCGGCGAGGAAGGCTTCCAGGCCGCTGCGGCGTACAGCGTTCCCGGTAGGGTGCAGGGGTTTTCTGGGGGTGGGTTCAGGTTTCGGGTCTGGGAGGGGTTTGGGCTCGTAGGTGGTGTCGATGTCTTCGGCGAGGACGTGGTCGAGCAGGCAGGTGGCCGGGGTGTCGGTAGTCTCGTCCAGCTCGTCGATCATCTCGTCGAGGAGGTTGGGGGTGGTGGATGCGGCCCACACAGGTGGGATAGCCGGTGCGGGTCGAGGCGGTGTGGGGAGGCGGAGTTTGGTTTGGCCCCAGAGGGGTGTGTGGGTCATGCCGGCGGGAGTGGTGGCGGCGTGAGTGGTCACGCGCCACCAGCCCGCCAGCCATGCCAGAGGTGACCAGGTCCAGTCGATGCGGCCGATGATGAACTGGGCGAGCCATCCGGCGGCCAGCGCGAAGATGAAACCGCGGATGGTCATGCCCCCGTCGATAATTTTGAAGCCCATCATCGCGGCAGGAACTACGCCGCCGACAGCGAGCACCTGATAGATCGTGTAAGGCCCGCCGGGGATCTTTCGACCCGAAGAGTCCTTACCGATGATGCGGGGCTGCTGGCGGGCTTCGGTGTGCCACTGGATGTCCATGACTTGCTTCCGGGTTCTCGGCTCTACCGGGCGGGAGCCTCAATAGCGGCCTTTGTGTGCTGGGGAATGTCCATGTCAGCCCTTGCCCAGTCCCTGCATCATCTGTCCGAAGAATTGGATGGCGTTGCCTTGGATGAGCCAGTACGCCATGCCACAGACGAACAGCATGGAGACGATTTTCGCGAGGCTCATGCCGTGTCGGAAGATGTTGAACGCGGCGAGGGCCATGACTGCGAGCATGGCGACGGCTCGCACTGCGGAGTTTCCTTCACCTGCCTTAGTTGTGGTCCATTCGAAGAGGTTCTGTGTTTCCAGTGGGAACAGGAGAAATTGGTCGAGCATGAGGATGGCTTGTCCTTTCAGGAGGCCGACCGGGATGGGCCCGGTGTTGACGGGCTGGGCGACACGGGTGTGCCGGCCAGGGGCAGAAGGCGTGACGGCTGGTCGAGGGCGGCGACCTCCCATCGGCCTGCACGGCTGACAAGGGTCAGGCCGTACTGGCTGGTCCGGGTGGTGGATTCGTCGCCGGTGGGCTGGCATGTCACGGTCACCGTGACGGTAATCTTCTGCCGGTCTGAGGGGGTGGGGACCTCGTCAGGTCCCACCACATGAGTGGTTTTCACTGATACGCATGGGGCTGGGTCAACCGCGGTGAAAGCGGTCCCTGGGCTGCTCCATCTCGACAGGTCGGTGCTTCCGGCCAGCATGGCGGTTAGGAAGCCTGAAGAGGTTTGGGCGGCCGGGTCGGCGGTGCGAAGCTCCGAGGTGTCTAGGGTGGGGGCCGAGGCCGGTGCAGGCATGGGGATCTGTCCAGGTAGACGCAAGGCGATGGCCTTGCCGTTGGAATCGACGTGGACCGGGACTGACCAGGCCTGTCCGCTCCCGGATTGACCGCCCATGGTGACCACGGTGACCTGCCACAGGCTCGGGTCAGACGGGGAGACGGTGGCATCGGCGACGGTGACTGTGGTGGGGGCCGGGCCGGGTTTGCGGGGCAGTCGGGCGTCGGTGATCTTGGCCGCCACCAGGTGCCCCAAGTTGTCCAGGTGCTCAGAGTCGGAGGTCAGCAGAAGAGTAGTCACCTCGACCGCGGTGGCTGAGGCGATCTGAGCTGTGCGGCGGTCGTGATGGGTGGTGTCAGTGCTGACAGCTGTGGTGGGAGCGGATGCCGGGGCCGCCGAACGGACCAGGGCAACGGGGCCGCATGCGACTCCGCACAGCACGAGGGCAAGGAAGCCTTTGGTGGCCATCGATCCGGTGTGGGGCCAGGGACCCACGTTTTCCTGTGCCTGTTTTTTCTTGGCCGACCAGCGGCGGGACTTAGGGTTAGCGGATGCACCTTCTGGGGTGCATGCTCGTCTCAATCGCATCGGTCACCTCCTTCATTCACTGGATGAAGGGATGAAGGGAGTGGCCCATGTGCGGTCGAACCCGAAAAAGTTCAAACTTTTTTCTGGGTCTGCCTCAAGTACGACAGAAGGCCTGCATCATCACGGCGTTGTGGTAGCAGATCTTGCGTCAGCGTAAATGTATGGGCCTCGTAGGAGTAGCTCTTAGGTGGGTCCCGGTGGTTGCGGCCAGGGCGAGGGTGTCGGGTATGTGTAGCGCTAGTCCCGGGTTCGTGGTGTGAGGGCTTTTGGGTGCTGACATGCACTACCCATTGCTAGACGCTGTGCTGTGGCATGGCTAGGCGTCTAGCAGACGGGTTGACATCACCTTTAGGCTGGCAGCATCCGAGGCCGCAGGCCAGAGGAATGCGGACAGCCTAACGATTGACGTCCCCCTCTTATTTCCTTCACCTCTTCCACTTTCTGGAGCTGGCACTCCCCTTGCTGATGTCAGCTTTTTCCTGGATGCCACGGTTGAGTCGACTACTCGAAGGTGGATCGATCCACCGATGTATCTGACTCTGGTTTTAGAGGCCATCCCCGCTACTTCTGAAGTCACCCCTTCTCCCCCGGCATGACAGGCGGCGCCCCACAGATTGACGACACTGCGGGGCTGCGGAGGTCTTCCAAGACTGTCGCCAGGGAAAGTGCGTGTCTGTCATCTCATCTTTTCCCGTCACATTTCCCCTTGTCAGAGCGGTTTTTGCAAAGTGACAACGTCAGGGGTCTTGACGACAACATCCTCGACAACATCGTGGCGGTGGTCTGTGTCTCGTCAGTTCAACGCACCGGGGAAAGAGGCACCGCTGATGTTCACCACCACAAACACTCTCAACGATGAATGGGACCAGATTCGCGCCATCGAGATCGATTGGCATGACTGCCCCGAACTGATGCACTGCATCGACGTTGATGATGTGTTGGCCGTCATTCCTGCCGCCCCCGACGCCATCCTGGGCTACCTCATTACCCGAGCTCAGGGCGGTGACGAGTTGGCCACCCGCACTATCATCCAAGCGTTCACAGGCAAGCTTATTTTGATGGCCACGGCCACCAAGGTGCGCCGTACTAATGACGGCTTCAATGATCTGCTGGCGGGGTTGTGGGAGACGATCATCACGTACCCGTTGGATCGTCGCCCTGACAAGATCGCTGCGAACCTCACCCTCGACACGTTGCACCGGGTTACCCGGTTCTGGCGTGCTGATTCCCCCGATGAGGAAGAGGCTCACGGTCTGGTGCCCTTCCCTGACACTCTCATCGCCCCAGAGCCCGATGAGGACGTCACAGCTAGCCAGGCCATCGCCTTGGCGGTGGACCGCAACTGGATTACCGAGGACCTAGCCCGCCTCATGAGCCATATTTACTGTGACGGTATGACTGGAGCTGATGCGGGTCGTCTGCATGGCTGCGCTCCAGCTACGGTGCGATCTCGATGCCGTGATGGTCGGGCCGTGTTGCAGCGCAACGCCGAGACGATCCTGGCCGTCTGCTGATCCCTCTCTTGCTCATGCCTGCCGCCACCCTACCCCTACCTGCTAGAAACATAGCCATGTCTCCAGCAACGCATCTAGCATATCTTCTAGCAATTGATCTAGCTATGTATATAGCTGATGATCTAGCTATCATATAGCTGTGTCTCCAGCCCAAATGACAGCCCAATGGCATGCTTGCCACAGGAAGGTGCGTCAGCCTCCCGAAATACTGGAAGGAGCTTTACCGTGCAGGACATGACCTCGACCAGACCGATTGACCGATCCCCGTTCGACCGCACCATCGCGGTATGGAACCACAAAGGCGGCACGTTCAAGACGTCCGTCGTGGCGAACCTGGGATACCTGTTTGCCGCCGGTGGCAACAAGGTGCTGATGGTCGACATGGACCCCCAAGCCAATCTCGACATTGACTTCGGTATACCCGCGGGAGAACGTGAACGGGGCATGGGATTAGCCGAGGCGCTACGTGAGGGGACGGCCCTTCCCCCACCGCGTCATCTCAGCGAAAACCTTCACCTGGTCAGTGGCGGCCCGGCCCTCCACGAGTTCACCGACCCCGCCTCCCTAGCGGCCATCCTCGAGCGGGTCACTACCGCACGCTACGACCTGCTGGCCCAGGCCCTCGCACCGCTGGCCTGGGACTACGACCTTATCCTTATCGATTCCGGGCCGGCCCAGACTGTGCTGTCCCAGACCATCCTTGGAGTAGCCCGTTACCTGGTGGTGCCCACCCGCTCCGATAACGCCTCGATCACCGGGCTGGTCGGCGTTCAGGACGCCATCGATGAGGTCGCCGACTGCAACCCCGGCCTGAACCTGCTCGGTGTTGTGCTGGCTGGTGTGGGCACTCAGGCCACCCGGATCGGGGCCGATAAACGCAAGGCCATTGACACGGTCTTGGGGGAGGGGACCGTCTTCGAGGCGATCATTCACTACTCCGAAAAAGTGGCCGTGCTCGCACGCCAGCAGGGTAAGACCGTCGCCGAGTTGGCTGGCGAATACCACCACACCCAGCCCGCCTACACCTACCTAGCCCAGGGCAAAAAGGTTCCCAACGTCGCTAAGGCGGCCGTCGCCATTGAAACCGACTACCTACGGTTGGCCACCGAAATCAGTGACCGCATGTTCGCCGGCGACGAGCAGGAGTCCACTCATGACTGACGATCCGATCCTGCCCGACCACACCTCCACCGAGGGCGACGACGCCGACACGCGCCTGGCTGAGGAGTGGACCACCAGCGGCCGCAAAGTAGGCATCCTGCCTCAGCGTCAGCGACCCGGACGCTCCACAAAACCCGCTAAACAGACTCCTGTCTCGTCCCCTGCTCCTGCTGCACCAGCACCAAGGAAAACCCCGGCGGCCACAACCACCCAGAATGAACGCCAGCGGATCAACGTCACTGTCTACGTTGTCCCCGAACTGGCCGCCGAGCTGCGCTCCCGGTCTGCGGCGACGGGGGTGACGGTCTCGGATCTGGTGGTGCAGGCTCTGGTTTTTGTGGCCGATCACGCGGGCGAGGCGGTCGCCGATGATGTTCGCGTCGACGCGGTTACTGGTGATGGGGGAGGGTTGTTCGATGTGACCCCGTCGCGGCCGACAGGTGTCGCTAAGACCCAGTTGGGGGTGCGGATGACCCGCCACAACAAGGACGGTTTGGACCAGCTGACCCAGATCAGTGGGGCCCGTGACCGTAGTCATCTTGTGTCCGTGGCCGTGCGCGACTATCTCGACTCTAATCCTGTTCCTGTGAAGAAAGGCCACCATGTCCGCTGATGAAACCCCGGCCGGGCGACACTTTGAAACGACTGTTAAGCCCAGGCGGCGTCCCGTGTTCGTCGCCGCCGGGATCGCCATCGTCGTGGTCGGTGCTCTGCTTATTGCCCAGTTGATTCACGCGGGTCAGACCGAGAATCGCGTGTTGGAGGTCCGTTCCGATGTGGGGCGTGGCGAGGTGATTCGTGACACCGATCTGGTGGCGGTGACCGTTGGCCAGGTCGGCAACGTGTCAACGGTTCCCGCCGATCAGCTTGATGCCCTGGTCGGCAAGCGTGCCGCGGTGGATCTGCGTTCCGGGTCTTTGTTGTCTGCCGGGGCTATTGGGGCGGCCGACACTGTTCCAGCCCCGGGTAAGTCGCTGGTTGGGTTGAAGCTGGCCCCCGGGCAGGTTCCTATCGGGGATCTGACCGCCGGGGCGAAACTGCGTCTGATCCAGACGTCGGCCCTCAACGGGTCGGCCACCGCGACCGACGCCGCCAATACCAATGGTCAGTCGTGGGATGCGACGATGGCGGCCAGCACCAAGGGCACCGATCAGGTCACTTTGGTCAATGTGGAGGTGAAATCGGGTGAGGCGGCCCGGATCGCCCAGCTGACCTCCCAGGGCCGTATCGCTGTGGTGAAGGACTCGAGCCGGTGAGCACCATCGTTGTAACCAGTGTCTCGGGAGCCCCTGGGGTGACCACGACGGCGATTGGGTTGGGCCGGGTGTGGCCACAGTCCAGTCTGGTCGTCGAGGACGATACTCATCACGCCATGCTGGCGGGCTATCTGCGAGCCGGTCAGCATGCCGAGCCGAATCTGGCTACGGTGGCGAGCTTGACGTCGACTCCGACTAACGCCCAAACGGTGTGGGAATCCATTGCCAGGCCCCTGCCCACCGATGATCCGGTCAGCGGGCTGCGGCGCAAGGTTATCCTCGGCCCACCTACCCCGTGGTCTCGCGCGGGGATCGACCCTAGGTGGGGCTTCATGTTGGGGTTGTGGCGGCGGCTGGAGGAGGCTGGTATTGACACCATCATTGACTTGGGCCGCCTGGCCACGCCGCTGACGTCGACCCCGCAGCTGATCGCCGCCCCCATTGTCGAGGACGCCGACATGATCTTGGTGATGATCGAGGCGAGGCTACGAGACGTAGCCGGCGCTCACACGATGGTCGAGGGGCTAGCCGAGCAGATGAATCTGGCCGGGGCCCACCAGCGCCTCGGGTTGCTGGTTCACCGTGGCGGGGCGGCCCGCGGAGTCCCCGAGTTCACTGACAGGGAGATCACTTCGGCGTTGAAACTGCCGGTGTGCGGGTCGATAGTCCATGACCCGGTCGGGGCCGCCCAGCTGTCCGATGGTGTGGGGCAGCGGTTCGACAGGTCGCGTCTGGGCAGATCGTTGTCGAAGGTGGCGGCTGGCCTGGTTGAGGACATTGACAAGCGCCGTGCTGAGGGCAAGGAGGATCTGTGATGGCCAGTTTTTCTGACAATCCGTTCGACAAGTTGCGTTCCCGTCTTGATGTTGGGGTGTCGTCGGCGACGTCGATGGCCGGGCACATAGATGCAGGGGAGTCCTCAGTGGGGCAGGAGTCCTCTCCCAGGTTTGCCTCGGAGTTGTTTTCGACGTCGTCGGGGTGGACCAGTTCCCAGCAGGTGACTCAGACTTCCCCGGTGATGACCCGTTCGGAGAAGGTCGATTGGTCTGTTGTTGCGGAACTGGCTAGTACGGCCACGGATGAGATTGAGACCGAGATCACCCGGTGGAGTGCTACTCATGAGGGCCTGGCGACGTTGGACATGCGCCAGGCCATCGCCGAACCTGCTATCGCGTCGGCGGTAGCCACCTACGCTGACCGGCGTCAGATCGACGTAGGGGAGACCTGGCCTGACCTGGTGCGTCAGGGCTACCGCAAGGCCGTGTGGGATCAGTTGTTCGGGATGGGGCGGTTGCAGCCGCTGTTCGAAATCAGCGACGCCGAAAACATCGTCGTAGTGGGTAATCACGAGGTGATCGTCGATCACAACGATGGTTCCCGGTCGACGTTGCCGCCGGTGGCTGATTCGGATGCCGAGTTGGAATCCCAGATCGCCCGAATGGCGAGGAATGCGACCCCGCGGCGTGCCTTCGACGCCGACCATACTGATGTGACGATCATGCACCAGCAGAAATTCCGCATCCACGCGATCTCTGCGGAAGTGTCGTTACAGCCATCGGTGGTGATCCGCCAGCATTTGCTGACCCACATCAGCCTGGGGGATCTGTCCCAGCGCGGAATGATGCCGCTGGAGGTGGCCCGGTTCCTGGACCAGGCGGTGCAAGCCGGCAAGTCCATCGTGGTCGCCGGTGAGCAGGGTGCAGGCAAGACAACATTTCTGCGGGCACTCATCCACGCCATCCCGATGCGGGAACGATTTGCCACCCTGGAGACCGATCAGGAGTTGTTCGCTCATCTGATGCCAGGCCGACAGAACACGCTGGTGCTGTTCGCCCGTGACGGTAACGGCGAGATTGATCCAGCCACCGGAACCCAGCATGGCGCCATCGAGATTGCCCAGCTCATTCCGCCTAGTCTGCGCCAAGCGTTGACCCGGGTCATCGTCGGTGAGGTGCGCGGCAACGAGGCTTCGGCCATGTTTCAGGCCATGCAGTCGGGTACGGGCACCATGAGTAGCATTCATTCTCCGCGGGCCTCGGAGGTGCCATCTCGACTGGCCCAGATGATTTCGATGGGCCCGGTCTACAATTTGGATCAGGCCATGCTCCAGATCGGTCATTCGATCGACTACATCGTCTTCGTGCGTCGGCGTGACCTGCCTGACGGGACCCGGCTGCGGTTCGTTGAGCAGATCCGGTCAGTCTCGCCTGGCGATGCGACAACTCCCAGTCTCGGCGAGGTGTACACGGCCGATGCGTGGACCGGTCAGCCGTTGACCCCGCTCATGCCCGGATCGGCCGCCGACGAGCTGTCTCACTTCGCCCGCGACTTGGATTACTGCGAGGCCCACTCATGAACACTCCCGCACTAACCAGCGCCCTCATCATGGCCGGGCTAGGGCTGATCCTGGCCATCGACGGGCTGGTCCCGGCGCCGCCTCGACCTGGGGCCCCGCTGAGCCCGGCCCAAAGGTGGGCTCGGCTCACCCACCGTCCCACAGGAGCGGCCGGGCGCCGCCGGGACCTGCGCTGGGGGCTGGCTGTTCTCGTCGGCGTCGTCCTATTTGTGCTCACTGGCTGGGTCGCTGCGCTGGCGCTGGGCCCCATCATCGTGCTGCTGGCCCCCACCCTGCTGGGGGCGGCCCCGCCGACCGACATCCCGCTGATGGAGGCGTTGGATCGCTGGGTGCGTCAGGTCGCTGCGGTGCTGCCACAGGGGCGAGACATCATCACAGCGGTGCGGATCTCACGGCCGCGGGCCCCGAAGCTGATCGCCGGGTCGGTGGATCAACTGGTGTCGCGCCTCGATGGCCGTATGGAGCCGAGGGAGGCATTCCAGCGGATGGCCGACGAGCTGGACTCATCTGAGGCTGACGCGGTGCTGGCCTCGCTGGCATTAGCAGCCACTCACCCGCGGGGCGCATCGGTGACATTAAAGGCTATTGCTGGCACTATTCAGCAGCGGTTAAAAGTGCTGCGGCAGGTGGAGGCTGAACGGTCCAAGCCGCGCAACGCAGTGCGCCAGATCACGCTGGTCACGATCGCCATGTTCGGGGTACTGCTGGTTGTTGGGCGCTCGTTCTTGGCCCCACTGGCAACCCCTCCCGGTCAGGTTCTGGTCACCGCGGCGGTGGTCATGTATGTCACCGCATTAGTGCAGATGTATCGGATGGCGCGGCCGCGACGTCGTACGCGGATCATGGTCAGGAGGACCCGATGACCACCACTGCTTTGTCTCTGCTGGCCGGAGCCGTTGTCACCGTCGGACTGCTGGTCATCACAGCAGCGTTCCGGCCTGCCCCAGGCCCTGATCTGGTAGCCGCCCTGGAGGTGGTGTCAGGTCGCACCTCAAGCGTTGACGAACAGATCGACCAGACCCGAATCGGGCGGCTAGGTCGCAGCGTGACCCGCACATTCCATCTGTCGGTGTCCCCAGCTATGCGGGCCGCACTACGCCTCCAGGGCACCACCCCCGAGGCGTTCTACGGTCGCCGCCTGATGAGCGCGCTGGCCGGGGCGATCCTGCCGTGGCTGCTCAACGCGATAGCCATCGCGGTAGGGGCGAATTTCCCAAGCCTGCTCATCCCTGCGGCGCTGTGTGTAGCGTTAGCTGGCGCCGGATGGATGCTGCCAGCAGCACGACTGAAGGCTGCAACCGGACCAACCAACGATGATTCGTTCGAGGCACTGCTGGTATTCATCGACCTGGTCGTGTTGGAGCGGCTAGCCAATGAAACCTCCGTCGACGCACTCACCAATGCGGCGCATGTCTCGGATGCCCCACTGTTCATCCAAATCCGTCAAGTCCTGAATCGAGCCGCCCTCGAGAACGTCGACCCGTGGAACGGGCTAGACCGGCTAGCCGACGACATCAAACTGCCCGAACTCACCGATGTGGTCTCCATCGCCCGCCTCCAAGAAGAAGGCGCCTCCTTGGTCGACAGTTTCCGCGCCCGGGTCGCCGAGCTGCGCGACGCCTACCTGCTGCGCCTCCAGCAGGAATCCACCACCATCACCCAGCGCCTCGGCTTGTGGACAGTCCTGCAAGCAGGCTCGGTCATGCTCATCTTGTTAGGAGCAGCCGCCCTCACCCTCATCACAACCGGATAAATCGGCATCGTGTCGAGCCCCCACACCACGAAAGAATCATCCATAATGACGGCCATAGGCACCACAATGCCGATCACATCGAAATCGAAAGTGAAGGAGAACTCATAATGACCGATCTCGACCTAGCCAAGAACCAGATCACCTGGCTAGCCGCACACCTGCGCTCCCGGGTTGTTGACGAGCGTGGTGGTGGTAGTTCCACCGTGGAGACATTGATTTGGATTGGTGTCATCGTGGTGGCGGTGATTGCTGTGGGCGCCGGGGTGACGGCGTTCATCAAGTCGAAGATGCCTCACTAAGTGATGCGAGACAAGGTGAGGACCGATCAGCGTGGTGGTGGTTCGGCGTCGGTGGGGATGCTGCTGCTGGTGCCGGCGATCATGCTGATGACATTCGGCGGGATTGAGATCGGGTTGTGGTATCACGCCCATCAGTCGACCCTCGCTGCGGCCCAAAGCGCCGCGGAGGCTCAGCGTGTCGTCCACCCGGATCCGGGGTCGGCGCAGGAGGCAGCCGAGAGAATCACCAGTCATGGCGGGGTGCGTGATACCCGGATATCGGTCAGTGATGACGGGGCCACCGTCACGGTGACCGTCTCGGGTCGGGCCCCATCGATGTTGGGGTTGCATCTGCCGGCTGTGTCGTCAACGACGTCGATGCCTAAGGAGCGTCTGTCATGAGGCGCAGCGAGCGCGGTGGAGCGAGTCTGAGCGTCGAGGTGCTGATGTGGGCACCGATTGCGCTAGTGGTCATCGGGTTTGTCGCAGCCATTGGCCGGATGTCGATGGCCCAGGATGCGGTGAGGGGCGCGGCGGGGGCGGCGGCCCGGGCGGCGTCGTTAGAGCGTGAGGGCCAGTCGGCTCAGTCCGCGGCAGTCCAGGCGGCGACCGCGAATCTGTCGGCCGGTGGGCTGACGTGTACTCCACGTGTGAGCGTGGACACCTCAGTGTTCACCCGTCCTGCCGGTCAGGCGGGCACGGTATACGCCACGGTTACGTGTGTCACTTCGCTAGGACCCGGGTTCGGGTCTCGGACGGTGCACGCGACAGGGGCGGCCCCGGTAGACACCTACCGGCAAAGGAGAGGCTGAGATGGATGAGCGTGGCGGCGGTTCGGCGTCGGTGTGGATGCTGCTCATGGTGCCAGTGATCCTGGTGGTGGCCGGTCTGGTCTTTGACGGGTCCCGTCAGATCTCAGCAACCCAGGCGGCTCAGGATGCTGCGGTGGCGGCGACCCGCGCCGGAACCGATGCGGCAGCAACCCCGCAACTGGCCGGCCGCGACGGTGCGGCCGCGGCTGTCCAGGCAGCCCGACAGGCGCTGTCTGCGGCCGGGGTGAGTGGATCGGTGCAGGTGGGCGGGGTGACCATCACGGTGACCACGTCTCAGAGCCGGCCGACGCTGTTTCTGTCGGCGATCGGAATCAGCCAGGTGACCGGGCACGGGAAGGCTCATGCCCAGCTTGTAGGACCGGGAGAACGTCCATGACAGTGATGCGTCGTATCCGTGCCCTGGTGGCGCTATGCGTGGTGATCGTCGGCCTACCGATCGGGCTGGCGGTTGCGGGCGCCCCACTGATGCCTTCGGGTCTGTCGTGGGCTCATCTACGGCATCTGCTAACGACCCCGGATATGACCGGGTCTGTGCTGGTGTGGCTGGTCAGCCTCATCGGCTGGATCTGCTGGGCGTGGTTTACCCTGGCCGTGGCAGCCGAGGCGGTCACGATGGCCTCGGGGCGTCGACTTCGGTTGCACATGCCTGGCCCCCGCGTGGTACCCCGCGTGGCTGCCGGTCTCCTTATTGCCGCGTTCGCGGCCGCACCGGCGGCCACGTCGATAGCTCACGCCGCAGAGGCCCCCCATGTGGCGGTTACCGCCCAGGTGGCCCCAGCCCACGCGGCTACCACCCATAACAGTCATGGCCCTCACACCCCCGGGGCTCCGAAGATCTGGAAGACTCACACGGTGCGGCCCGGCGACTACCTGTGGGAGATCGCCGAGCACTACTACGGTGACGGCTCCCACTTCCGTCGTATCGCCGAGGCCTCCGGTATCGACCCGCACTCGGAACTGAAAGCCGGCCAAAAACTGGTCCTACCAGTTCCCGAAAACACAGCCGCGGTTCATTCGGTCCAGGCGGGGGAGTACCTGTGGGAGATCGCCGAGCACTACTACGGTGACGGCTCCCAGTTTCATAAAATCGCCGAGGCTTCCGGTATCGACGCCCATTCCGATCTAGCCGTGGGCCAAAAACTCATCATCCCCGGGCCTCTCCACCACGCCACAGCCCCAACATCAACCCATCCGAAGGTCCACACGCCGAATGCCGCGGTGGTCCCCGCATCCGCGACTGCGCCTGTCCATAAGGCCACACCTGCGCCCGCCCCGACGTCGTCTATTCCAGCTCACCCGAAGGCCCCGGCCGTCTCCTCTGCCGGCCACTCAACCAGCGACAAGCACCCCACCAGCCCAGCCACCGTCGCCGCTATTAGTGACGAGGAGGCCTTGTCCCCGGTTCAGGTGGGGCTGACCGCCAGCGTCGGACTCGTGCTCGTCGCCGGGCTGGTCACCACCCTTAACCGCCGCTACCGGACCCGGTTCACCCGCCAGCCCCGCGGCACGGCCATGACCCTGCCCAGCCCAGACGCCCAAACCGCTGAGATAGCGCTACGCAGCACCAGGGCAACCGACACTCTGACGATCACATGCCTCGACCAGGCGCTCCGCGCGATCGGCGCATGGTGCCACCACACCGGGCACCCGCTGCCACCCCTGCTGGCTGCCCGCATCGACGACGACCGAATCGACCTGCTGCTATCGGCGTCCACCCCCGACCATCCCAAAGCGGTAGACCTAACCGCCGACGGATCGGTGTGGACCCTGACCGCCGAGCGGATCGACGACCTGCTAGCCCACGCCGACGACGACCAGGCAGCCCCGTGGCCATCTCTGGTCACGCTGGGACGCGACGACGACGGCGCCCATATTCTTATCGACCTGGAAGCCGCAGGGACCTTACACCTGATCGCCGATGACGACCAAGTCGACACAGCCCTCGCCGCCATCGCTGTAGAACTAGCCACCTGCGACTGGTCCGACGAGGTCAACATCACCCTGGTCGGCCAAATATGCCCAGGCCTAGAAGAGGCGTTAGGATCTGCGACCCTGACCCGCGCCGCCGACGTTGACGCCCTCCTAAACACCCTGGAAGCTCGCGCCAACGACCAGCGGCGCATCCTCACCGAGGAAAGCCCCCTCACCGCTCACCGAGCCGACCCCGCTATCTCCGACGGGTTCGACGCCGAAGTAATCCTCCTCGACACCGACCTCACCGAAGACCACCGCAACCGGCTCGCCAACCTCATCGAAGCCCTTCCCCGAGTGGCGGTGGCTGCAGTAACAACCAGCCACACCAGCCCAGACGAATGGTCCCTCACCTTGACAGGGGACCCCCTAGTCGCCAAGCTGGCCCCTCTCGGCTGGCATGTCCACCCCCAAACCCTCTCCCCAGACCTCTACGACCGCGTGGTCGAACTGTTAGCCAATTCCGCTGACGACGATTACGAACCTGCCAGCTGGTGGGACCACAACACCGAAATCAAACCAAACACCAGCCAGGACGACGAAGATAAGACTGCCATCAGCAGGCACACCCGCCCGAATATCCGCCTAACCACTCTGACCGGCGACATCAACCTATCCAGCGTCGACATCGACACCATCATCGACGACGCCAACCAGGCCCTCAACGCCGACGAACCCACCGACCAGGTTCGTGTCAATGCCCACCAACCCGGCACCGATACCCCCTTCCCCATCGACGACATCGACCCGCTGAACTCAGGCCACCCCGTCCTATCAATCATCGGCCACCCCAACATCACCGGTACCACCGGAACCGCCGGGCGCTCCCCGTGGCGCTGCCAGCAGCTAGCTCTCTACATCGCTGAGCATCCGGGAGTATCAGGGGCAACTATCGCCGACGATTTGGGTCTATCAGGTGCGACGGTGCGCTCGATTGCTACACACCTACGACACTGGTTGGGGGCCGATGAGGCCGGGGTGGCTTACATGCCGGCGGCCACGCATGGCTACCGGCTCGATGACCGGATCGTCACTGATGTGGATTTGATCGACGCCGCCCTGGCCGGGCGGGGTATCAACACCGCTGAGACGGCTACTCTGGTGGCCATTTTGAAACTGGGCCGGGGTCGGGTCTTCGCCGGCGTTCCTGACTCGGATCTTCGCCAGTTCCGGGCATCGATGTACCACGTGGAGGCCCGCATCGTCGATGCTGCTCTCCAGGTGACTGATCGGGCTCTGGAGGCCGGGGACCTGGGGCTGGCCCGCTGGGCGCTAACCCAAGGACTGCTGGTATCTCCCGATCATGAAGATCTGGTGGCTGGGTGTCTACGCACCGAATACCAGGCCGGGAATATGGAAAAAGTCGCCGAACTCGTCGATCATTTATCGGCTACCGCGCGACGGCTGGGTGTCGACTTGAGCGCCGACACCACCCGGATCATCGACTCCGTTATTACCCATACACGCAGGAGAGCGTCATGATCTCCCGTTGCACTCATCCCTATCAGGAAGGTTCCTATGCACCATTATCGTCTTGGTATCGGCACTGCCCTCATCGCGGTAGCCGCCGTGGCCGGCTGTCGCTCAACAGACTCGACACCCACACCACCTCCATCCCGTGTCTCCGCCACGACATCAGCGAGCTCTACCCTCAGCCCGACCCCGTCAGCCGGAGCGATCAGTGCCGCCGACGCCGAAAAGGTCTACCGCACCGCCTACATCAATAACTTCGAGGTGGAGAAGATGGGAGGCCTGGCCCCTGGTGAGCCGGCCCCGCTCATGCTCACCAACTACGCCTCCGGCCAAGCCCTCAAGAACTACATGATCTTCAACCGCAAGGTCTACAACCTAGGCATCCGATGGAAGTCAGGGGCCCCAAAAATCACGGCAGTACGGGAGAAGAAGGGTGATACCACCTATCCTGAGGCTGCTATCGCTTTGGAGTCCTGCGAGGACGGCCGCTCTATCCGTACTGTGGACCGCCACGGAGAAGCTGACCATGGACGCATCATCCATCTCGATAGCTGGTATGCCCGCGACAAGAAGGGCACCGTCAAAATGATCGCACGTAACGGAGTGGAGGTCCCCTCATGCGACGTCAAGTAATCACCGCGGGCCTCCTGAGCCTGGCCCTCGCCGCCATGCCCCTGACCGCCCTCGCAGACGACGAAAACTTCAGTAGCCATACGGACACGAATGGTCCTGGCTATGACGTGCGGGTAGATGTGTGGAACCATCCTCATTCTGGGGCTCATACTCGCTCGGGGGATCGGGGCGGTGATGGGAAGAATCATGATGATGGCCCGGGCGAGGCTACGTCTGTTGATGGGTTGTCGCAGGCTGATGCGTGGGCTGCTCATGCCGGGTATGCCTCGGCGGCTAACTATCAGTGTCAGATGATGAAGTCTTTTCTTGATAGTTCCGAATCGGCGCATATGACTGCCGCTGAACGTGCCAGCGGGCAAGCCGATTTCACTAAGAAATGCCGGACGGATCCGTCAGGTAAGGCCAGTGCGATCCCTGACCCGGCCTGGCTGGGACGCCATGCGGCCATGAAGATGACCCTGCCCGGTGCCCGACCGGTCATTGCCCCTGACCCGAGTCTGAATCAGTGGCATTCGGCGGCGGTGGGCCAGGCGTTGTGGCTGTCGGTTGATGATCCCACCGCCACCACGCACAAATCGATCACGTTTATGGGACAGATTGTCTCGTTGAGCGCCAAACGAAACGGTCTGTCGTTTGATATGGGCGACGGCCACACCGTCCATTGCGACGCCACGACCCCCTGGAGTCCGTCGGTGGAGCCGGGCACCCCCTCCCCAACGTGCGGCTACACCTATCAGCAGGCAGCCCCGCCAGAGGGCTACAAGGTCACCGCGATCACGTCGTGGGATGTGACGTGGTCGGTGCTGGGCCACACCGGGTCAGTCCATATTGAAAAGGCCGGTGGGCAGATGCTTCCGGTCGGCGAGTTGGAGTCGGTTGTCACCCACCGATGACCCCCGATAGCCCCACCCTCTACGAGGTGTTAGGGGTTGCCCCCGACGCCACCGACACCCAGCTCAAGACGGCATGGCGCCTCGCCGCGAAAGCGACCCACCCCGATGCCGGCGGCGACCCCCAGGCGTTCACCACCGCCCAGCACGCCTGGGAAGTGTTGTCTGACCCGGGCTCCCGCGCCTCCTATGATGCCGCCCTGGCGGGAGAAGGCGACCCCGACGTAGAGGCCCCAGACAACACCGTCGACCCCTTGACCCCCTCGTGGTCGTGGAGTGTCTCCTTCATCGATGCCACCCCGCAGCTACGCCACACCCGGCCCGGCACGCTCGCCGCGATCGTGGTAGCCGCCGCCGGGGTCGAGGCCGGGATCGGCTGGCATGAGGCGTTGGAGGCCCTCGCCCCCTCTCCCGGGTTCGTAGGTTCGTGGTGGATGACCTCGGTTCCGGTCGTGGCCGCAGTGACATGGCTCGCGGCGATCACGGGGGGACAGGCCATCATGGCCGGGATCGGCTGGCTGGGGTGGGGCTTGATCGGTGCCGCCTGTCTGTGGGGACACCCGTGGGCTGTGGCCGTATTGGGAGCCGGATGGGTGGCCTGGGTAGCCGCCGCAGTGTGGTGGTGGCGCCGACGGATGGCCTGGCCTGCCCGCACCTGCCGGGCAGGAAACATGGTCGACATGCCCGAGGTTGACCCGCCATGGATGGAACCGGTGGAACTGGTAGCAGAACTCATCCCCTCCGTGCGGGCCATGTGGTCTCCTGACGGGCAAACGGTGGCTGTAGTAGCCGGTCGGCGGGTAGCAACCTTAGGGATGCCGATGCGAGGGTGGCGTGGCATCGAGATGCGGGGCTGGAATCCGATCGGTGCCGACACCGCGTGGATCGTTGACCAGATAGGCGGCTGGCTGGCCGACCAAGACAAACCGCTCACCATCGACGGGAAAATCTTGTTCGAGACCTGGGACAGGCTACAGACAGTTCGTCCTCACAGCTGAGAAAAATTTTGGGTCCGCCCTGCATATCGGGGCCTCTTCATACCTTCAAAAGTGTGAAGGGAATACAGACTCTTCGACTGGAATTAAAAATGGTATATGGCGTGTCCGGTCCGCACCCAGCTCCACGATGCGCCATAGGGGAGCCATAACTTCACCAATCGTATACGATATGAGTGTGGGTGAGCATCTGTTGCATGGAGAACCGGTGGCCGACAGTCAGATACAAGCATGGGCGGATGAAGCAGAAGCTGGTTATGACCTCAGCATGCTTCCGCCGTCTCGACGTGGTCGCCCACCGGTGGGGAGGGGCCCGGGCACTGTGGTCCCTGTGCGCTTCGACGCGGACACTCTCAAGGCGTTGTCACAACGAGCCCATGACGAAGGATTGACCACGCGTTCTGACGCGATCCGTGCTGCGGTTAACCAGTGGCTCGGCCTCGGCTCGTAAACATTATCGGCGCGACAACCTTACTGATGACGCTGTTGGTTACGCCGTAGAGCACATCTTGTACTCGTGGGCGCTCGACGATGCTGATGATCCTCGTTGCTGGATGATGATTCGGTGTTGACCCAGCTGGCCTCCTCATGGAGCTAGTTATCCTCATCTACGACGATGTCGTACGACTCGAGGATTGGATCGACCAGCCCGTTGCGTCTGAAGAACTTCATCCACCCCGGTGGAGCTCCGGCCGCGTACTGGTGCAACGGATCATTAGCATGGGTAGCGTGAGTATGCCTTCGATCGTGGTCAGTGCTGTCATCGTCCAAGATTCTGACGGGCGGCTTCTCACTGTCCGTAAACGAGGCGCCGAGGCATTCATGCTGCCAGGCGGCAAGCCGGAGCCCGGCGAGGACTCGCGTCAGGCAGTAGTCCGGGAAGTGCACGAAGAGCTCGGCGTCGCATTGTCTTCCGACGACCTGCGTCGGGTGGGAGTGTTCACCACGCGAGCAGCGAATGAGGCCGGCCATCAGGTGGTGGCGACGATTTTCACCCACACCCCGGTTGCGGTGAGTGAGCCAGCTGCTGAGATCGAGCAGATTCGTTGGCTCGATTGGAGTGTCGACGCCCTGCCTGAGGACCTGGCCCCGCTGCTGGTCGAGGCAGTCATCCCGTGGCTGCGGCGCCGTATCCGGTCGGTCGCTGTATTCACGGGTGCGAAGGATGGAACCGACCCTCATTATCGTGTCGAAGCAACCGCCTTGGGCCGGGGTCTCGCACACGCCGGGATCACCCTGGTTTATGGCGGCGGGAAGGTCGGGATGATGGGTGCTGTTGCTGATGCGGCCCTCGCTGCTGGCGGCGCTGTGATCGGAGTGATGCCGCAGCACTTGGTGGACGGGGAGATCGCCCATCCTAGTCTGACTCACCTCGAGGTAGTGCGGACTATGCATGAGCGCAAGCAGCGGATGAGTGACCTAGCTGACGCGTTCGTCGCGCTACCCGGCGGCGGCGGAACCCTTGACGAGCTATTCGAAGCATGGACATGGCAGCAGCTCGGTGTACACAGCAAACCCGTGGCCTTGTACGACTCGACCTTCTGGGCACCGCTGACCGCGCTACTCAACCACATGACCATCGAAGGCTTCATCCGCCCTGAGGACCGCGCCTCGCTCGTGATCGCCGATACCATACATCAGCTGATGGCCGATCTTGAGGGATGGACCCCACCACCACCGAAGTGGCGCTCGTGACATAGAACAAATGATTCTGACTATGGCTCATTGACATCTGCGCAGCGGCTACTAGCTCCATTGACTTCAAATCGGGCCTTGGCCGAGGCTCGGTTCAGGTGGCCCGGAATGGATCCCCACAAATTGAATGCTCATGATCGAGGTGATGAACGCCCACTCTATTGTCCTACGCCCGGTTGTATCCAGCGAGCAATTGAAGGTGCTGCGCCTGCTGGTCGACCAGGCCGAGCCACTCATCATCGACGGGCGCATCTTGTACGAGGCATGGGACAGGCTGCAAACAGCCCGTCCGGCCCGCTAGAAAAAATTTTTAGGGCCCGCTCCGCACATCCCGGTCTGTACCCACACCTTCAAGGGTGTGAAGGGAATAAAAACACACCTAACAACAACTTTGTTTCATGATTTGGCGCGTCGGACCCTTTCTGACCGATGTCGTGCGCAACAATGGACCCATGAGTTCGCCTACCAAGATGCGCCGGAAGGGAACACGCGGCCCGAAACCTCGCAGCGACGAGGAGCTAACGGCTGTGATGTGCCGCATCCCAGAGTCAGTGGCCGAACGTGTCAGCGATATGGCTTGGGAGCTGAGGCTCTCCCGATCCGATCTTGTGGGCTGGTCGGCCCTCTATGCACTCAACTCGATGCTCAGACAGCGCGGAGAGGACACGATTCCGGTTCCGGAGTATCTGGACAAGGCCGTGCTCACTGCGTTGTATCCCGATGGGTTGCCCTTCGACGAGGACAACGAGGAGCCGGGCGAGAATGCCGGGCAGGAGGAGCTTGCGATGACTGGATGAGCCCGAACATGGTTGAAGGCCGCCCCGCCAGGCGACCTTCAATCAATGGTTTCGGTTGTCAGCTGCAGCCACCCTTGCCAGGTGCTGTGGTTCTTCTCCAGAGGAGGAGGGACCGCCATGAAGACCAAGAAGACCTAGAAGATCCAAAAGAACCGGTTTCAGCTTTTGCTTCGGTCTTCATGGTAGCTGATAGCCCGCGTCGTTGGAAGTGCGACGACGCCGATCCTCATCGGTATCGCACCCTGAAACAGGGTGTTGAACATGAAGGGTTGACCGCTATGTCAAGCCATGAGACGCCCTCCCGGAGGGCGTCATGACCGCTTTAATTCAAGCTCTGCCGACAGCTGAACTGTCTGCTGGACCTGGTGCTAGCAGTCCAGCTAGACCCTCTGCTGAGGGCTTCATCAAGATTCATCACGACCTCATTAGTGCGGGCGTGTCGGGTAACGCGATGGCGTTGTTCGTCGCGTTACGTAACCAGCCCGGCTGTGATCAGTGGACCCGTCACTCGTACCTGCGGCTAGCCCAATGGTGCGGCTGGGATGGGCTGTCGGAGGCGGCGGGCTGTAAGCGGGTGCAGCGGGCCGCTGCTGAGCTCGCTAGCGGTGGTTGGCTGGAATCGCGGGTCGGCCATGATCGTCGCACCGCTAAGACGCTGGTGTGGCATCGGTTGACCAGCCCCGACACCGACCGCTGGGAGCAATTGCCGCGGATTGTGTGGGCGAGGATCTGCCAGATCGCCGGGGAGACGTCGGGAGAGTGGGTGAGGCATTGGCTGGTGTGGCGGATGCTGGCCGGTCGTACTGGTGTGGCTCAGGCCCCTACGTCCATCGTGGCCCGGTTCCTGGGCTGTTCTTCGCGCCAGGTCTCTCATATCCGTGGGGCTCTCGTTGATGCCGGTCTGCTCGGCTGTGACGAGGTGTCGGGGGCGGCGAGCCGGGTGTGGTTCCCCTCGATGGCCGAGGAGTGTGCAGCGGATCGTGAGGTGGTCGATGGGGCCGTCGTCGGTGCTGGGGTGGGCTCTGGTGAAGGTGTCGAGGAGGGCGGGGAACCCCTGTCGATTTTGTCCACCCACCCCTGTCGATTTTGTCCACCCACCCCTGTCGATTTTGTCCGCCAAGTATTAGACAAACCATTAGACAGTGAATTAGACCCTGGGTCGCGTCAGCGTGTTAGCTCACCAACGCGCGCGCGCGCGGCGGCCGAGCCGCCGAAGCCAAAGAAACCCATACCACCAACGCCTGAACCAGCAGCCCCCGCTTCAGACAGTCCTGTGTCAGCGCACGCTGATGAGGCTGCCGAGTTGGCGTGGCGGTTCGTGGGGTGGTGTCCTCAGCTGGTAGGGGCACCGAAGAAGGTGCGTGGCCAGCTCCGTCAGATGGTTGCCAAGCAGATCCGTCTCCATCGTGCCTGGCTGGATGTGCCGGCGTTGACTGTTGCCGCTGAGCGAGTCCGGGAAATCGGGGCGCTGGGTGATCGGCACTGCGAGATCGTTCGAGACGAGCTGCATGGCGTGATTGCCGACCGCAAGGCAGCCCCCCCAGCCCCCTCACCCTCACCAGACGAAGGAGACACGACTGTGTGGATTTACAAAGACCCTCATGAGACTCTTGACGAGTTTGCGGCCAGGACTGAGCCCTCTCGTGTGTGGGAGGTCTCCGAGCGCGATGACATGGCTGGCGGGATCGCCGTGAACTTGCTGGCGGCTAAGCCGGATGATCCGATGGGCTGGCTGACTCGCCGGCAAACCATGCTGATGGTCCGGTTCCCCCAAGCCGTCGACGAGGTCGTAGAGATGTGTCACATCGTGCGTACCGCCTTGGAGGCCGACATGGCCGCCGGAACCCGGTGGGAGGACCGATGAGGTCACTGCGGCGAAACATCATGGTTGTGGCTGGTGTGCTCGGCGTCGCGGTAGCGGCGGGCCCGACCTTAGCCAGGTCGTTGCCGTTTGCCGACAGGTCTCAGCCGCCGACGACCAGAAATGCCACCCAGGCGGCCGCAACCGGTGCAACGGCTGCGGCGGGCGCGCTCAACCGTCTGCCAGTCAAAGGCAAAGCAGCGATGACCGGATACACCCGGACCCAATTCGGGCAGGCGTGGACCGATGACACCGACCGGGAGTTGACCCGCCCCTGGGGCCACAACGGATGCGACACCCGCAACGATGCCCTTGCCCGCGACCTGGTCGAGGCCCACCTGAAACCCGGATCACGATGCGTGGTCGTCTCCGGGCGACTCCACGACCCCTACACCGGGTCCACACTCGCCTGGCGGCGCGGCCGGCACACCTCGACAACAGTCCAAATCGACCACGTCGTAGCCCTCGGGAACGCGTGGATTACCGGCGCGCAAAAACTCTCACCGCTGCAACGCACCGCCCTGGCCAACGACCCGTTGAACTTGCTGGCTGTCGACGGACCCGCTAATGAGGCCAAACGAGACAGGGATGCAGCGACCTGGCTACCCCCTAACAAGGCCTACAGATGCGACTATGTGGCCCGCCAAATCGCCGTCAAAATGAAGTACCAGCTGTGGGTCACCGCCGCAGAGAAGACCGCTATGGCGCGGGTATTGCACCGCTGCCCGACCCAGACACTCCCTGTAGGAGCCACACGATGACCACCCATTGGATCCCCGAACAACTCCTAGAACCCGGAGTCGGAGTCATCCTCGACACCGAAACCACCGACCTGGACGGGCGCATCATCGAAATATCGATCATTGACGCAGCCACCGGGACGGTCCTGATGGACCAACTCATCAACCGTTGCACGAGATAACCTGACTACTCAAGTTAGTTCTCGTGCAACGGTTGTTTAGAGGAAGGGGGCCGGGCGGTGAGCCCGGGCCCCTGGTGTGTGCTGAGTCGGCCAACGGGCCCAGCACACAGGTCTGTTATGAGGCGCTGGCCTGTTTCGGGCGGCCTGCCTTAGGCTGGCGTGTCCGCGCCCACTGCTCGGCGGCGGCTTTGGGAAACAGCGGGCCGGCCGCGGTCTTGATGACAGGTGCGGGGAACCCGGCGGTGGCGGCAAGCTGACGGATACGCTGACGTGAGAGGCCCGCAAGGTGAGCGATCTCGGTGTATCCGACTACTGGGGGAAACAGTGGCCGGTCAAGGTCTGCGAAGAACTCTCCTTCGGGGCGGGCCTCGAGTCCTGTCACGGTGACATCGCCGCACGCCTCGACGATAGCTGTGCGGGCTGTCTCGGCAGCATGGAGCAGGGAGTCAGCTTCGACGAACACCGAAATTGATCCGGTGTGCCCGTCCTGGCTCAGTGAGGCGACCGGGGACAGATGATCGAGTGCTTCCAGGGCATCGAGCATCATGTCTTCGCTGACTGCGCGAAGGGACAGGCGAACGTGCCACATCATGCATTCTCCTTTCGTGTCGATGTATCTCATGGAGGGGATAGGGGGCTGGGGCTCCAGCCCCCCGTGACTGCTAGACAGTGAATCCCGAGCGCCTCAGTTCGGAAAGCATGTTGGCCCATGCTCTGCGATCCGATGGAGTCTTGTGGATCATGACCGCTGATCGTGACGTATCCGGCGGGTAGATCATCCATCCCTTGCGCCGGGTCTCGATGCGGGCACCTTGCTCAGATTCCAGTTCCTTGAACAGTTTCTTAAGCGACTTGCGGTACTCGTTTCCCATGTCTCACCTCCCCTGTTGAGTTGTGAGACCAGCATAACACTAAACACTTCCCAATGACAAGGGTTTAGTGTTTGTGGGGTGACTTAGCCGATAGTGCGCTACCTCTCCCCCGCTTATCGGCGCTTAGACGGTGAGGGCTTGGGCTACGAGGTCGAGGGGAAGCTGGTAGAGGCGGGCCAGGGCGTCGATGCTGAGGTGGGGGTCCAGGGTGGAGGCGGCGATGATGGCCCCGTGGAGCATCCATAGGGCGCTTTCGTCGGTGGGGTTGTCGAGCCAGCGTTGGCGGATGTCGGCGAAGGGGTAATGGTTTAACAGGAGCAGGCAGGCTCCCATGGAGTAGTCCTCAACTTCGTCGTCGCTGAGGCGGTCGATGTGGTTGATGTCAGCGAGGACGGTGCCGAAGATATCGCTGTCAGATTCGGTGATGTCATCCATATTGGGGTGCATAGGGGCTCCTGAGATGTCGTCGCTAGGGAAAGGTTAGAGGAGGTTGGGGTAGCTGGCGGGGTCGACACTCGATGCAAAGATGCATAAGTGTCCGCTATGGTGGGGGTGCAGTGGGCTCCTGTGGTGGCTGGGGGATCGTTGTATGTGGGCTGGGGTTTCCCCTCGCAACACGCCGATACACATATATACAGATACATAGATGCACATGTGTAATGATGTATTTATGCGTAGTATTTCTATTGTCAACACCAAGGGTGGGGTTGGGAAGACGACCACGGCGGTCTACCTAGGGTGTGTCTCCTATATGTGAGGTGAGGGTCGCGAGATACTGGCGGGGGGAATGAGAAGTCTCGGTTTGAGGCGATGACGGATGAGCAGTGGGAGCGTGTGGAGCCCCTGTTGCCAACGAACTGTGGGCGTCGGGGTCGCCCGTTCTCGAATAGTCGGATGATCGTCAACGGGATCATCTACCGCTACAGGACGGGGATTCCTTGGAGAGACCTGCCTCGTGAGAGGTATGGGCCGTGGCAGACGGTGTGGAAGCGTCACCGCTCCTACGCGAGGCGGGGCGTGTGGGATTGTGTCCTTTTTCAGGTGGTGGCCCAAGCGGATTCGGCTGGGAAAGTGGATTGGACGGTCAGCATTGACGCCACGATCAACCGTGCCCACCAACACGCCACGAACACGACGCGCCCCGACCAGGACACGGGGGGCTTCATCGAACTACAAGAATTCTCCGCTGGGCGAGGATGAGCCTGCAGGTCACGGCATTGGACGCTCGCGCGGGGGGTTGACCACGAAGATCCACCAGGTCGTGGACGGCAACGGGCGTCCCTTGGCCATGGTCGTCACTGGAGGCCAGCGCAACGACGGCGCGATGATGCAGGACACCTTGAAGGACATCTACGTCCCCAGGCCCACCGGCAGGCCCCGCACCACACCCGACACGGTCATGGCGGACCGGGGCTACACGTCGGGCGTGAACCGTGAATACCTTCGAGATCACCACGTCAAGGCAGTGATCCCCCAGAAGAAGAACGAGATCGCCTCCCGGAAGAAGAAGGGCTCCAAGGGAGGCCATCCACCCGCCTTTGACGCAGAGGCATACAAGGGACGAAACGTCGTGGAACGCTCCTTCAACAGCGTCAAACAGTGGCGTGGTCTGGCCACCAGGTACGACAAGCTTGCCGTCACCTACAGGTCAGCCACAGTCCTACACGCCATCCTCCAATGGCTCCAAATATAGGAGACACGCCCTAGACCCATTGACCCCTATCAACCCTGTTAGTACTGTCAGAGTCAATAGTATCAACCCAAGGAGGAACCCATGAGCTACATCACCCGCACCGGAAACCTGGCCGGCGCCCCCGAGCTGCGCGAGGGAGAGCGTGGCCCGTACACCTACGCCCGCGTCATCGTGTCCGACCGCATCCGCCAGGAGGACGGCAGCTACACCGACGGACCGGCGGCAGCCGATTCGTCGGCACCGCGCCCCTGACAGTACTATTGACACTATTGGAGGTATCACCGTGACCGCTCAAATCTTCGCCCTCTGCAACCAGAAGGGCGGCGTCGGCAAGTCGACGACGACATTTCACCTGGCCCGCGCCGCGGTGCTGCGCGGCCAGCGCGTGCTTGTGGTCGACAACGATCCCCAGGGGAACCTGACGTCCGTCGCGGCCGCCGAGCCCGTCGGGGAAGACCAGGCAGGACTGGCCGACGCGCTCAGTGCGCGCGCGCGCCCGAGACCATCCGCGACGTGATCGTGCCGGGAGTCTGGCCCGGCCTCGACGTCGTGCCGACGTCGGGAGTCACGCTCGGCTACGTGCGCGACGAGCTCGTGATCGCCGGGGCCGGCCGAGAGGGCCGGCTGCGCGAGGTCCTGGCCGCCGTCGCTGGCGACTACGACGTGATCCTGATCGACTGCGCACCGAGCCTGGACCAGCTCACGATCAACGGCCTAACGGCCGCGCAGGGCGTCGTCGTTGTGACCCACTCGAAGCTGTGGAGCGCGAATGGCTTGGCGCAGCTGCTCGACACGATCGAGAGCGTGCGCGCCTACTACAACCCCGAGCTGTGCGTGGCGGGCATCATCGTCAACCAGCACGAGGAGAACACC
>ERZ501011.5-NODE-5-length-74004-cov-10.771180_pt1 | contig 74004 bp, 32 predicted proteins | sample MGYA00248833_ERZ501011 | MGnify/ENA primary metagenome ERZ501011 (study PRJEB25958, sample SAMN03398530) | human skin metagenome | study: EMG produced TPA metagenomics assembly of the Human Skin Microbiome Metagenome (human skin metagenome) data set. | reverse complement strand
GATCCGCAGTTGTGTGACCGTGAGCGAGTCCGGCGTGACCCCGGGCCGGAGGGTCATCGCCGCGACGACGACCTGGTGGCCGGGTTCGCCGACCCCGTAGACGACGACCTGGTCGACGCTCTTCAGTCGGGACAGGGCGTGGGCGATCGGGGGGATGAACACCGGGCCGTCCGCGGTCCGGAGCACGCGGTCGGTCGCTCCGAGGAAGTACAGGTCGCCGTCGGCGTCGCGCACGAACAAGTGACCCGACACCTCCCACCGATCACGCGTCGTGAAGACGTCGCGGAGCACCGTCCCGTTGGTGTCGAACTTGTGCTTGGCCTTGGCGAGGAGCAGACCGGGCTCCCCCGTCTCCGCCCGGCGGACGAAGCCCAAGTCGTCGATGAGCAACCGGTCGCCGACGATGTCGTAGGCCGCGACCTCGACGGGGTTCGTCTCCGGCAGTGGCCGGCCGACGGAGGACAACTTGTCCCCGGAGACGTTCGCGAGGATCGCCGAGCCGTCGGCGGTCGCGAAGAACTCGAGGATGCGCGCGCGGGGGAAACTCGAGCACACGTCCTCCCAGAGTCCCGCCGACATACCCGAGCCCATGAACAACCGGATCGGGTTGTGCTGGTTGATGTGGAAGTCGGGGTCGCGAACGATGCCGCTGAGCATCGACCAGGTGTAGGACACGACGGTGATGCCGTAGCGCTGCACCTCGACGGCGAAGTTCGTGGGATCGATGCCGTTCGACAGCGCGATCCTCGACCGCCCGACCACCGTCGCCCCCAGGGTCGTGAGCAGCCCCGACGCGTGGTGCAGCGGCGGCAGGCAGTACACGGTGTCGCGGTCGGTGAGCGCCGCCGCGGCCGCGGCGCCGAAGGCCGACATCGCGAACCGGTGGTTGGTCACCGGCCATGGAACGAGCTTGCCGTAAGCCCGGCTGAACAGGATGAACGCGAGGTCGCCCGCGAGACCGGGGTCGGGCCGGTACCAGGTCGGCATCACGACTTCGTCGGGATCGATGCGTTCCATGTCGACGATCGAGGTGCCGTCCGCACCGTCGATCGCCCGGGAGTCGCCACTGCCGCCGCCGAGCACCAGGACACGGTCAGAGGCGGCACTGGCGAGATCGAGATTGGTGGGGTCGGTGACGATGACCGAACTGTCGGCGAGCCGCATCATCTCGCGGACGTCGGCGTCCGCGGCGAGCAGCACCGCCACCGCGCCCAGACGCGAGAGCGCCGCGATGACGACCAGGGCGCTCGGCCGGGTGTCCATCAGGACGCCGATGTGCTGGCCGGGGCGGATGCAGCAGTCGACCAGCCCGGCGACCACGTTGTCGATACGCGTGTTCACCTGGGCGTGGGTGAGCACACGGTTCTCGAAGAGGAACAGTTCCTTGTCGCCGCCGCGCTTGGTGTTCTCGGCCATCAGCTTCGACAGGGAGATGCGCGTCCCGCTCTGGATCTGTCCCAGCCGGAACAGTCGGGGGACGGTCCGCACCGACTCCGAGGCGACCGCCCGCGAGGTGCGCTGCAGGGAGTTGGCCAGGCCGAGCAACTCGCGTGAGGCGGCGGTGCCGGCGTCGGCCACCGACCCCACACCGTGCGTGAGTCGCGACGACAGGCTGACCCCGCCGCCGTGACCCGGCTCGACGAGCGACATCTCGGAGACGAGTTCGGGGCGCGGACCGTTGTCGGAGAGCCAGTTCACCCAGTCGGAGGTCGTCGGCCAGGTGTGTTCACCGGCCGCGCTGCCGACCACGAGTCCGAAATGTCCGGCCGGCAAGGTGGATTCGTACACCTCCGCGTCGGGCGCGGCGCGGACGATGCCCCGTACCGCCGCCGGTTGCCCGATGTCGTCGGCATCGCCCACGAACGCGAGCACCGGGCAGGTGATCTCGGCGAGGGACACCAGATCGCCGTTGATCACGAAGCCGCCGGAGACCATGCGGTTGTGCGCCACGAACTGCCGGAGCAGCTCCGCGATCGCCGGGCCGGACCATGCGACCCAGCCGTCGGCCTCCAGGAAGCGGCGCTGGTCCTCCCGTGGGAGCAGCGCCTCACGATCGTGCAGACGGCGCAGGAAGTCGATGCGGCTGCGCACCGTCTTCACCGGATCCAGGAGCTGGAAGCCGGTGCGCGCCATCCAATCCCGCACCCAGAGGTTGCGTGAGAACGCCTTGTCGGCCAGGAACTCGGCCGCCGGGGCCACCAGTCCCGCGGGCAGCCCCAGGGGCAGTGCGGCGAGGACGTCGACGGGGCTGCCGAACGTGATCAGACTCGCGATCCCTTTGGACCGGCGGTAGGCCGCGGTCTGGTAGGCGAACATCCCGCCCTGCGAATACCCGGCGAGGTGGATGTCACGGCCGGTCGCCTCGACGATCAGGTCGATCGCGTGGCTGATCGCGACCACGTGGTCGGCGAGATTGCGTTCCATCCCGCCTTCTTCGGAGTCGGGTGACCCGAAGTCGACGACCCACGGCGTGATGCCGTTGCGGTGCAGAATCGACACCGCTCCGTTGTGCTCGGTGACGTCATAGACGTTGGCCGACACCATCATCGGCGGCACCAGGACGATGTTCGGGCCGGTCGACGGATCGTTCGGGAAATACCGACGCAGCCGGAACATCTTGTGTGTCTCGACGACCGCGAAGGGCGCCGGTTCGGTGCCGGTCTCCAGTCCACCGAACCGCAGCACCTCGAGGCCGTTCTGCGCAGTGGCCAACACCCTGCCGACCACCCCCACGAGATCGGGGCCCCCGTCCCACACCGCCATCGTGTCGATCCTCCCGTCGTCGGTGTACTGGCCTCACCAGCGCGTTGAATGACGCGGCGCCGGTGACACAGGTCACTGTACCCAGTCGTGCGGAATCAGCGGCGCCCGCCGTGCCCAGCGGTCCAGCGTGTCCGGAGATCGGCGGTCTGGGCCGTGACGACGTCGATCTGCCGCCGGACCTGTCCGGGTGCGGTGCCGCCGTGCGCGTTGCGCGACTCGACCGAACCGCGGACGGTCAGGACGTCACGCACCGCCGGCGTCAACGCCGGATGGACACCGGCCAGCGTCGCGTCGTCGAGTTCGTCCAGGCCGACGCCCCGGGACTCGGCCTCGCGGACACACGCACCCGCGGCCTCGTGCGCCACCCGGAACGGCACGCCCTGTCGGACCATCCATTCGGCGATGTCGGTGGCCAGGGTGAAGCCCGCCGGCGCGAGTTCGGCCATGCGGTCGGTGTGGAACTCCAGCGTGGCGACCAGGCCGGTCACCGCGGGCAGCAGCAGCTCCAGTTGGGCCACCGCGTCGAAGACCGGTTCCTTGTCCTCCTGCAGGTCCCGGTTGTACGCCAGCGGCTGCGCCTTCAGTGTGGCGAGCAATCCGGTGAGGTCGCCGATGAGACGACCGGCCTTGCCGCGCATGAGTTCGGCGACGTCCGGGTTCTTCTTCTGCGGCATGATCGAGCTGCCGGTGGACCACGCGTCGGCCAGCGTCACGTAGCCGAATTCCGGTGTGCTCCAGATGATCACCTCTTCGGACAACCGGGAGAGGTCGACTGCGATCATCGCGAAGACGAACGCGGCCTCCGCGGCGAAATCGCGCGATGAGGTGGCGTCGATCGAGTTCTCCGCGGGTGCGTCGAAGCCCAGGTCGGCGGCGATCGCCGCCGGATCGAGGCCCAGGGAGGAGCCGGCCAGGGCGCCGGAACCGTAGGGCGACACCGCGGTTCGACGATCCGCGTCGGCGAGCCGGTCGATGTCGCGCAGGAGTGGTTGCGCGTGCGCCAGCAGATGGTGCCCCAGCAGGACCGGCTGTGCGGCCTGCAGGTGCGTCTTGCCCGGCATGATCGCGTCGGGATGGGCCGCCGCCTGTGCGGTGAGCGCGTCGACGACGTCGAGCAGGCCCAACGCGACCCGCCGCATGGCGGCGCGCAGCCACATCCGGAACAGGGTCGCGACCTGGTCGTTGCGTGAGCGCCCCGCGCGTAACCGGCCCCCGAGTTCGGGACCGACGCGCTCGATCAGGCCACGCTCGAGGGCGCCGTGGACGTCCTCGTCGGACTCGGCCGGCCCGAAGCTGCCGTCGGCGACATCGGCGGCCAGGCGATCGAGCCCGTCGAGCATTCCGGTGAGGTCTTCGGCGGTGAGCAGCCCGGCCTTGTTCAGCACCCGTGCATGCGCTTTGGACGCTTCGATGTCGAACGGGGCCAGGGCCCAGTCGAAATGGGTCGACTTGCTCAGCGCGGCCATCGCCTCCGCCGGACCACCGGCGAAGCGACCGCCCCAGAGCGAACCCTGGTTGGTCGTCCCGCCGGTCTCCGGGCCGCTGCCGCCGCCGGTGCCCGCACTCACAGATTCAGGTCCCGCTTCGCGGCGATCTTCGACGACAGGCCGTGCAGCTCGACGAAGCCGCGGGCCGCGGACTGATCGAAGGTGTCGCCCTCGTCGTAGGTCGCGAGGTTGAAGTCGTAGAGCGACTCCGAGCTGCGGCGGCCGGTCGCGGCGATCGTGCCGCCGTGCAGGGTCAGCCGGATCTCGCCGGTCACGTGCTCCTGCGTGGAGGCGACGAACGCGTCCAGCGACCGCTTCAGCGGCGAGAACCAGAGACCGTCGTACACCAGCTCGGCCCACTTCTGGTCGGTGCCGCGCTTGTAGCGGCCGAGCTCGCGCTCGATGGTCACGTGCTCGAGTTCTTCGTGTGCGCGGATGAGAACCATGGCGCCGGGCGCCTCGTAGACCTCGCGGCTCTTGATGCCCACCAGGCGGTCCTCCACCACGTCGAGGCGTCCGACGCCCTGGGCGCCGGCCCGACGGTTGAGTTCCTGGATCGCCTCGAGGACGCTCACCGGGCGGCCGTCGATGCTGACCGGGCGGCCCTTGTCGAAGCCGATGATGACCTCGTCAGGCGAGTTCCAGTTGACGGTGGGGTCTTCGGTGTAGTCGTAGACGTCCTTGGTCGGCGCGTTCCACAGGTCCTCGAGGAAGCCGGTCTCGACGGCGCGTCCCCACACGTTCTGGTCGATCGAGAACGGCGACTTCTTGGTCACGTTGATCGGGATGTCGTTCTCCCCGGCGAAGGCGATCGCCTTCTCGCGGGTCCAGGCGTAGTCGCGGACCGGCGCGAGCACCTGCAGATCGGGCGCCAGGGTGGCGAAACCGACTTCGAAGCGGACCTGGTCGTTGCCCTTGCCGGTGCATCCGTGGGCGACGACGGTGCCGCCGTGATCACGGGCGGCGGTGACCAGGTGCTTGGCGATCAGCGGGCGCGACAGCGCCGAGACGAGCGGATAACGATCCATGTAGAGCGCATTCGAGGTGATCGCGCCGAGGCAGTACTCGTCGGCGAACTCGTCGCGGGCATCGACCACGACGGCCTCGACCGCGCCGCAGTCGAGTGCGCGCTGGCGGATGACCTCCATGTCCTCGCCGCCCTGACCGAGGTCGAGTGCCACGGCGACGACCTCTTTGCCGGTCTCCTTCTGGATCCAGCTGATCGCGACCGAGGTGTCCAGGCCGCCCGAGTATGCGAGTACGACACGTTCTGCCATGAGGTGAAGCTCCTGTTCTGCGCGATGACCGAGTCCATCATCGGCCCCGGTGTTCCGACGACACCGCCCGGGTATCCGGTTGGCGGCATCTCGGCTGTTCGTTTGGTGTGGTCTGACGGTTCCGCGGAGGCGGAACCGAGAATGTCGATGCGGCGAGGGTTACACGAGGCCCTCGATCCGGCGGGCGAGTTCCGCTCCGTCGAGCGGCTCGCGCGCGACGACGAAGATCGTGTCGTCCCCGGCGATCGTCCCCACGACGTCGGGCAGGCGCGCCCGGTCGAGCGCAGCCGCCAAGTAGTGCGCGGCGCCCGGGGGCGTTCGCAACACCGCGAGGTTGCCACTGCTGTCGGTCGAGACCAGGAGGTCCGACACGAGCCGGCCGAGCCGGTCGGTGCCGCCGGACACCCCGCGGACGGGCGAACCGTCTTCGGGCACCACGTAGACCCCGGCGCCGCCGTCCGCGGCCCGGAGCTTCACGGCCCCGAGCTCGTCGAGGTCGCGTGACAGGGTGGCCTGGGTGGCGTCGACGCCCTCCTCGGCGAGCAACCGCTGCAGCTCCGACTGGCTGCGTACCTGATGCGTGGACAGGATCTCGATGATGCGCGCATGACGCCCCGCCCGGGTGGCGGCGAGGCGGCTCTCCGAGGGTTCGGCTCCGGCGGTCATCGTGGGTGTCCGCTCACTGGTGGTCCAGCAGCCAGATCAGCAGCGCCTTCTGCGCATGCAGGCGGTTCTCCGCCTCGTCGAACACGACGCTGCGGGGTCCGTCGATCACCGAGGCCGTGATCTCGTCGCCACGATGGGCCGGCAGGCAGTGCAGCACGATCGCATCATCGGCGGCATGCATGAGCAGGTCATCGTTGATCTGGTACGGCCGGAACGGCGCCGTGCGGTCCTTTCCGTCGTCCTCTTGCCCCATCGACACCCAGGTGTCGGTCACCAGGACGTCGGCCCCCGTCGCGGCGGCGACGGGGTCGGTCTCGAGCGTCACCGAGCCGCCGGTCTGCGCGGCACGCTTCTCGGCGTCGGCGATCACCGCCGGGTCCGGCTGGAAGCCGTCCGGTGAGCTGAGGACGACGTGCATGCCGGCCGTGACGCCGCCGAGCGCCAGCGAATGCGCCATGTTGTTCGCGCCGTCACCCAGGTACGTCATCGTCAGGCCCGCCGGCTGGCCCTTGTGCTCGGCGATCGTCTGCAGGTCGGCGAGCACCTGGCAGGGGTGGAACTCGTCGGACAGCGCGTTGACGACCGGCACCGTGGCGGTCGAGGACAGCGCTTCGAGCCGGTCCTGCCCGAACGTCCGCCACACGATGGCGTCGACGAAGCGGGACAGGACGAGGCCGGTGTCCTCCAGGGTCTCCTCGCGGCCGAGCTGTGTCGTCCGGCCGTCGACGACGACCGCATGACCGCCGAGCTGGGCGATGCCGACCTCGAACGAGAACCGGGTGCGGGTGGAGTTCTTGTCGAAGATCACCCCGACCCCGCGGGGGCCCTCCAGCGGCCGGAAGTCGAACGGCTTCGCCTTGACCTCGGCCGCGAGTGCGAGCACCTCGGCCTGCTCGGCCGGGGTCAGGTCGTCGTCGCGCAGGAAATGTCTGGTCATGGCTTGTCCCCCTCGTTCGATGTGGCGGCGGTGTCGAGCAGTGTCGGTAGCGCGCGCACGAAATCCTGTCCCTGCTCCTCGGTGAGGATCAGCGGCGGGGCCAGGCGCAGGACGTCGGGCGCGGGTGCGTTGATCAGGAACCCCGCGTCCCGGGCGGCGGCCTCGACGCGCTGCGAGAGCGGCTGCGTCAGCACGACACCGAGCAACAGGCCGGATCCACGCACATGCGAGACCAGCGGATGCTGCAGGTCCTCGATGCCGGTCGCGATCGACTTCCCCACCGCGGCAACGGAATCGAGGAGACCGTCGGCTTCGATGACCCTCAGGACGGCCAGCGCGGCGGCCGCACTGACCGGATTGCCACCGAAAGTGGTGCCGTGCTGGCCCGGCCCGAACAGGTCGGCCGCCGGGCCGGTGGCGATGCACGCGCCGATGGGGAGGCCACCGCCCAGCCCCTTCGCAAGCGTCATCACATCGGGGACCACGCCCACCTGCTGATGGGCGAAGAACGTACCGGTGCGGGCGACGCCGGTCTGCACCTCGTCGAGGATCAGCAGCGCGCCGCGCTCCTCGGTGATCCGGCGAGCGGCCGCCAGGTAGTCGGCCGGGGGCACGACGACGCCGGCCTCGCCGAGGATCGGTTCGAGGATCACCGCGGCGGTCTGGTCGGTGACCATGGCGTCGAGCGCGTCGACGTCACCGTAGGGAACGAACCGGACGCCCGGCGGCATCGGTTCGAACGGAGTGCGTTTGGCGGGCTGACCGGTCATCGCGAGCGCACCCATGGTGCGTCCGTGGAAGGCCTGCTCCGCCGCGACGATCTCGGGCCGGCCGGTCCGTCGGGCCAGTTTGAACGCGGCCTCGTTCGCCTCGGTGCCGGAGTTGCAGAAGAACACGCGACCCGGATGACCGAACCGGCCGAGCAATGCCTCGGCGAGTTCGACGACGGGCGGGGCGATGTACAGGTTCGACACGTGCCCGAGCGTCTGGAGCTGGCGGGTGACCGCGTCGACAATCGCCGGGTGGGCGTGGCCGAGGGCGTTCACCGCGATCCCGCCGAGCAGGTCGAGGTAGCGCTTGCCATCGGCGTCGGTGACATACGCTCCCGAGCCCTCCACCAGGGCGATCGGGGGTGTGCCGTAGTTGTTCATCAGCGACTGTGCCCAGCGCTGCTGCAGTGGCGCGGTCATGCGTCCTCCTCAGGCGCGACGACGGTGGTGCCGGTCGAGCTCTCGGTCAACAGTTCGGCCAGTACGGAATGGGCGACACGCCCGTCGATCACGTGTGCGCGGTCGACGCCGCCGGTGACGGCGCGCAGGCAGGCCTCCATCTTGGGGACCATGCCGGAATCCAGCGACGGCAACAGCGCGGTGAGTGTGTCGGTGTCGATCTGGGACACCAGGGATCCGCGGTCGGGCCAGTCCGTGTACAGGCCTTCGACATCGGTCAGCATCACCAGCCGGGACGCCCCCAGCGCCTCGGCGAGAGCACCGGCCGCGGTGTCGGCGTTGATGTTGTGCACCACCCCGTCGCGGTCCGGCGCGATCGTCGAGACGACCGGGATGCGGCCGGCGGCAACCAGATCCAGCACCGCCGAGGTGTTGACCGACGCGATGTCGCCGACGAGGCCGATGTCGGTGGGAACACCCTCGACGAGCACCGTGCGCCGCGTCGCGGTGAACAGGTGGGCATCCTCACCGGTGATGCCGACGGCATACGGTCCGTGCGAGTTGATCAGCCCCACGAGCTCCCGCCCGACCTGACCGAAGAGAACCATGCGGGCGACGTCCATGACCTCGGGGGTCGTCACCCGGAAACCGCCCTTGAACTCACCCGAGAGTCCCAGTCGCTTCAGCATCGCCGAGATCTGCGGGCCACCACCGTGAACCACCACGGGATGCATGCCGCAGGCGCGCAGAAAGACCATGTCCGCCGCGAACGCCTTCTTCAACTCGTCGTCGATCATGGCGTTGCCGCCGTACTTGACGACGACGGTCGCACCGGCGAGTCGCTGCAGCGCGGGCAGGGCCTCGGCGAGGACCTTCGCCTTGGCCAGGCCGGCCGCGGGGTCGATCGGGTGGACGCCCGATTTTGTCTCGCTCATGACGAATACGCCGAGTTCTCTTCGACGTACGCATGGGAGAGGTCGGTGGTCCGGACACTGGCCGCCGACTCTCCCAGCTTCAGGTCGACGACGACGGCGATGTCGGGGCCGGACAGGTCCACATCTCGCGCGCCCTCGACCCCGAAACCGTTCTCGCACACCGGGTTGCCGTTGAACGACACCGCGATCCGGTCGGGATCGACGGTCACCGGCGACGCGCCGACCGCGGCGAGTACCCGCCCCCAGTTCGGATCCGACCCGAAGAGGGCGGTCTTCACCAGCGAATCTCGCGCGACGGCACGGGCGACGGTCAGCGCGTCGTCCTCGGTGTGCGCCCCGGTGACCGTGATGACGACCCGCTTCGTGACGCCCTCGGCGTCGGCCATCATCTGGGCGGCGAGATCGTCGCAGACGGCGAACACCGCGTCGTCGAGATCGCTCTGCTCGACCGGGATCTGGCTGGCGCCCGAGCTCAGCAGCAGAACCGTGTCGTTCGTCGAGCACGAGCCGTCGATGTCGAGCCGGTCGAAGGTGCGTGCCGTCGCCCTGCGCAAGGCGGTGTCGAGCTGCTCGGCGGTGGCCACCGCGTCGGTCGTGAGCACGACCAGCATCGTCGCCAGCGACGGTGCCAGCATTCCGGCGCCCTTGCCCATGCCGCCCACGTTCCACCCCTGCGGATGGTGCAGCGCAGCCTGTTTGGGGACGGTGTCGGTGGTCATGATCGCGTGGGCCGCGTCGGTGCCGCCGGACAGGCCGCCGCCCATGTCCTGGACGATCTCGGTGACCCCGGCGAGGACCTTGTCCATCGGCAGCCGGTCGCCGATCAGTCCGGTGGAGCACACCGCGACCTCCACGGCGCCCGTGCTGGTCCCCCAGTTGCTGAGCGCGTCGGCCACCGCCTCCGCGGTCTTGTGGGTGTCCTGGAAGCCGCCCGGTCCGGTACAGGCGTTCGCGCCGCCGGAGTTGAGGATCACGGTGCGCAGCCGGCCGGTGGTGAGGACCTGCTGTGACCACAGCACCGGTGCCGCCTTCACCTGGTTGCGGGTGAAGACGCCGGCGGCGGAATGGTCGGGGCCCTCGTTGAAGACGAGTGCGAGGTCGAGCGCACCCGACGCCTTGATGCCCGCCGCGATTCCGGCGGCCCGGAACCCCAGGGGCGCGGTGACGCCCTGGTTCCGCACGAGCCGCGGGTGATCTCCGGGAGCGCCGCCCTCGATCCGGTCCTGCTCTGTTTCCGCGCTGCCCTGCGATCCGGTCACGGTGCCACTCCCACGGTGCTCAGTCCCTCGTTCTCGGTCCAGCCCAGCGCCAGGTTCATCGATTGGACCGCGGCGCCGCCGGTCCCCTTGGTCAGGTTGTCGACCGCGCCGACGACCACGAGGGTCTGTGCGCGTTCGTCGACGGTCACGCCGAGCTGGACGGCGTTGGAGCCGATCACCGAACCGGTGGCAGGCAGCCGCCCCTCCGGCAGCACGTGCACGAATTCCTCGTCCGCATAGGCCTTCTCGTAGACCGCCCGGGCCTCCTCCGCGGTGGCCCCGGTGCGCGCGGTGCACGTCGCGAGGATGCCGCGGGCCATCGGGGCGAGGATGGGCGTGAACGAGACGGTCACCGGCTGTTCCGCGGCGGCCGAGAGCGCCTGGGAGATCTCCGGCGTGTGCCGGTGGACCCCGCCCACGCCGTAGGCCCGCGCGGACCCGATGACCTCGGACGCCAGCAGGTCGACCTTGGGCGACCGTCCGGCACCCGATGCCCCGCTCACCGCGACGACGGTCACGTGCGGATCGGCGATGCCCGCGGCGATGGCCGGGAGCAACGACAGGATCGACACCGTCGGATAGCAACCGGGCACCGCGATCCGGCTCGCGTCCCGGAGCGTCTCCCGGTTGCCGGGCAACTCGGGCAGACCATACGGCCAGGTCCCGGCATGGTCTCCGCCGTAGTACGACGTCCATTCACCGGCGTCGCGCAACCGGAAGTCGGCCCCGCAGTCGATGATCAGCGTCGTCGGCGGCAGGGCACCGGCGATCACCGCGGATGCGCCATGCGGCAGGCCCAGGAAGACGACGTCGTGTCCGGCGAGGATCTCCGGTGTCGTGTCCTCCAGGACCCGGTCGGCCAGCGGGAGCAGATGGGGATGGTGCGCACCCAGGAGCGTCCCGGCATTGCCACCCGCGGTGAGCGCGCCGATCTCGAGTTCGCCGGATCGCAGACGGGGGTGCCCGCACAGCAACCGGAGTATCTCGCCACCCGCGTAGCCGCTCGCGCCGGCCACCGCCACCCTCACCTTGCTTGTCGAAGCCATGTGATCATTATGCAGCAGGCTGCAAATCAATTCACGGCGGGGTGACACGCCGATGGGGTCAGCGGAGACGGGCCCCCACCCGCGCGGCGGCTGCATCGACGGCGGCCAGCTTGGCCTCGTTGGCCTCGTCCTCGGTGAGGGTACGGTCCGGGGCGCGGAACCGCAGCGAGAACGTCAACGATTTGTTGCCCGCGCCGACCTGTTCACCGGTGAAGACGTCGAACAATGCGATGTCCTCGAGCAGGTCGCCGGCCCCCTCACGAAGCGCCTTCTGGACGTCCGCAGCCGGGACCTCCCCTCCGACGACGACGTTGACGTCCTGCAGGACCGCGGGGAACACCGACACCGACGGCGCCGGGAGTCGCGCGTCCAAGGGCAGTGCGTCGATGTCGATCTCCACCGCGCACGTCCGCTTCGGCAGATGGGCCCGCTCGAGCACCGCGGGGTGGAGTTCGCCGGCGTAACCGACCGTGCGGCCGTCGACCGTCAGCCGCGCGCAGCGGCCGGGATGCCACGGGCGCTGATCGTCGGCGGTGAGCTCGACGGTCACCCCCGCCGCGCGACCGATCGTGCGCGCCGCCTCGAAGGCATCGAGGTGGTCGGCGGCGCGTCCCGGACCCCAGGGGCCCGCGGGATCGCGCAGTCCGGTGAGGACGACGCCGACGTGCAGCGGCTGATGGGGCAGCGAGGCGTCGAGCGCCGCGATCTCCTCGTCGGTCGGGCGGCGCGTGACGTCGAGCGCGTCCACCGCGGCGACGTGATCGCCGGCGATGACGACCTGACCGATGGTGAACAGCGACAGATCCCGCTGACCGCGTGCGATGTTGCGGGCTGCCATCTCGAGTAGCCCCGGGAGCAACGTCGTGTTGAGCTCGGGACGATCGGATTCGAGTGGGTTGAGGACCTTCACGGTGCGCCGGCGCTCATCGTCGGCGGGCAGGTCCCAGAGGTCGAACACGCCGGCCGGCATGAACGGATACGGCAGGACCTCGACGTAGCCGTCGAGCGCGAGGGTGCGTCCCACGCTGCGCCGGCGTCGCTGAACCGGGGTGAGTCCGGTGCCGCCGGGCGCGCGCGGAACCACGGCGGGGATGTCCTCCAAGCCCTCCAGACGCAGGACCTCCTCGACCAGGTCGGCGCGTTGCCGCAGATCGGGTCGCCACGAGGGCGGGAACACGTCCAGCTCGTCGGTCCCGGTCACCACGCAACCGACCTCGGTCAGCCGCGTCAGGGTGGTTCCCGGCGGATAGCTGACGCCCGCGACCCGGTCCGGTTCGTCGGCAGCGATGGCGATGGTCGACCTGATCGGGGTATGGACATGGGTCTCGGACAGCGGTGAGGCGATGCGTCCGCCGGCGATCTCGACGATCAGCCGGGCGGCGCGGTCGGAGGCCACCGCGGTGATCTCGGGGTCGACGATCCGCTCGAACCGCTTGCTGGCCTCGGAGGTCAGCTTGTGGCGCTTCGCGGTGCGGAAGACCCGAACCGGATCGAAGGTCGCCGACTCCAGCAGCACCGTCGTCGTCTCGAGACCCACCTCGGTGCTCGCGCCGCCCATGACACCGGCGAGGGCGATCGGTCCGGTCTCGTCGGCGATCAGCACATCCTCGGGGTCGAGGATGCGAACGGTGTCGTCGAGGGTGGTGAGCTTCTCCCCCGGCTGGGCCGACCGGACCGTGACGGCTCCGGTGACACGGTCGGCGTCGAAGGCGTGCAGCGGCTGACCGAGTTCGATCATGACGTAGTTGGTGATGTCGACGATCGCGGAGATGGGGCGGATACCGGCGACCATGAGCCGCTTCTGCATCCACCACGGGGAGATCGCAGTCGGGTCCACACCGGTGATGACCCGAGCGGTGTAGCGGATCGCCCCAGAGTTCTCGTCGATGGCGACCGGCCACGCCGGGGCCGACCCGTCGTCCGCCAGGTCCGCGGCCCGGAGTCCGGGATCGACGAACGGGACCCCGAAGCTGCCCGCGAGCTCGCGGCCCAGGCCGCGCACCGAGAACGCGTAGCCGCGGTCGGGGGTGACGTTGACGTCGATCGCCGCGTCGGCGAGTCCCAGCACCTCGCGGGCGTCCGCGCCCGGTTCGGCGGTCCCGGGCGCGAGCACGAGGATGCCGCTGTGATCGGTGCCGATACCCAGCTCGGAGACCGAGCAGATCATGCCGTCGGACACCCGGCCGTAGGTCTTGCGCGAGGCGATCTCGAAGGGACCGGGGAGCACGACCCCCGGCAGCGCGGCGACGATCAGATCACCCTCGGTGAAGTTGCGTGCACCACAGACGATTCCGCGGGGCTCATCCTCACCGACGGCGACCGTGCAGAACCGGATCGGCTTCTTGAACTCGGTGAGCTCCTCGATCGTCTCTACTCGACCGATCACCAGCGGTCCGGTGATCTCCGGGAACGCCTCGATGTCCTCGATCTCGAACCCGACACGGACGAAACCGGCGTCGATCTCATCGGTGGTCGCCGACCACTGCGGGTCGCCGGCGCGGAGTACCTCGGTGTACCAGGACTGTGGTGCACGCACTGTGTATCAACTACTTTCGTCGCGTCGTGAGGAGTCGTCGGGGCGGGATCTGCGCGGTGCCGGTCAGGCGGCCGGACCGAACGGGAGGGTGAACCGGATGTCCCCCTCGACCATGTCCCGCATGTCGGAGATGTCGTTGCGGAACTGCAGGGTGCGCTCCAGGCCCATGCCGAAAGCGAATCCGGAGTACACATCCGGGTCGATACCGCTGGCGCGCAACACATTCGGGTTGACCATGCCGCAGCCGCCCCACTCGACCCAGCCGGGTCCGCCCTTCTTGGCGGGGAACCACACGTCGACCTCGGCGGAGGGTTCGGTGAACGGGAAGTAGCTCGCCCGCATGCGGGTCGTCGTCTCCGGGCCGAAGAGTGCCCGCGCGAAGGTCTCCAGGGTGCCCCGCAGGTTCGCCAGTGTGAGTCCCTTGTCGACGGCGAGTCCCTCGATCTGATGGAAGACCGGGGTGTGGGTGGCGTCGAGCTCGTCGGTCCGGAACGTCCGGCCCGGGCACGCCACGTAGATGGGCAGGTCCCGGCTCAGCATCGAGCGCACCTGCACCGGCGAGGTGTGCGTCCGCAAGACCTGCCGCGATCCCTCGGGCGCGATGTAGAAGGTGTCCTGCATCGACCGGGCGGGGTGGTCGGGCAGGAAGTTGAGCGCGTCGAAATTGTAGTGCTCGGTTTCGACCTCCGGGCCCTCCGCGATCTCCCAGCCCATACCGACGAACACGTCGGCCACCTGCTCGGCGATGACGGTGATGGGATGACGCGCACCCACCGGACGCCGGCCGCTCGGCAACGTCACGTCGATCGATTCGGCGACGAGGACCGCCGCGTCCCGTTCGGCGTCGAGGACGGCGGTGCGCGCCTCCAGGGCCGCCGACACCCGGCCGCGCACCTGGTTGACCAGCTTGCCGGCTTCGGAACGCTCCTCTTTGGGGAGGGAACCCAGCGCGCGCCGGGCGAGTGCGATCGGCGAGCGATCACCGAGGTGCGCCGACTTGGCCGCGGCGAGCTGATCGAGGTCGGCCGCCGCCTCGAAGTCCTCGATGGCCGACGTCGCGGCCGCCTCGAGGTCGTCGGGTCCCGGGAATGCCGTTGCGTCGGCGGAAGTGGCCACGGTGGGCGTGCTCCTCGTGCGTCGATCGATGGATGGTCGGCATCGTCGTCGCGCTGTGCACGCCGACCCAACGGGCCGACGGACACCTCCGGCGCCGACGATGACTCCCGTCGAGGGTAGTCGACTACCGCGGGGCGCTGACCTGCAGGGAGGCGTCGTCACCGGGAAGCCCTGGCGCTGCCGTCGGACGACCGGCGGGAACCGCGAGGCAACGCGAGCAGGTGGCACAGGCGAGGCCCATGATCAGCCACCACACACCGTCGCCGGTCAGACCGCCGCGCGCGAGCATCAGCACTGCCACGCCGAGCCCGGCCAGCGCCGTCAGCAGGGCCGCGTTCCGCACCGGTCCGCTGCGCCGGGCGACCGGTTCGTCCCACCACGGCAGGGACCGGTTCTCGAGTGGGGACAGGATCGCGACCACCGGGACCATGCCCGCGAGCAGCAACACGGTCTGCGCCCCGACGATCATCGGGAAGGACGCCGCGCCGACGTCGCCGCGGTCGATGCCGGCCGCGGCGCACAGACCGATGATCGCCGCGAGCACCGGCAGATGCCAGAGATACAGCGTCATCGCGCCCCGGTTGCCCAGCACCACCCACCACCAGACGCGCGGACGGTCGGCCACGACCGCGAGGAATCGGCGCACCGCGATCGCGCCCGCGCACAACACGATCGCGTGGCCGGCGAGCAGCAGGCTCGGCGGACTCATGTTGGACAGGTGCTGGCCCGGAACCGTCACGAGGGAGACCTCGTAGGGTCCCCACGTGACGAGGACGAGGTCGGCTGCCAGCGCACCGGCGGCCGCGAGGACGGCGAGCCCGGGCCGCAGGATCTTCTTGGCGTACGCGACCCCGAGGACCGCGGGGATCGTCCACACGGCGAGGAAGTTCAGGTAGCCGAGCGCTGCGGGGCCGTCCGTCAGTCGGACGGCGTCGACGATCGCCGTGCTCCCCCAACACACCGCCAGGGCGGCCAGCACACCACCGACGGACCGGAGGCGCTGCAGGAACGGGACCACCGCCAGCACGAGCAGGTAGGCGCCGAGGAACCACAGCAACTGCACCCCGAGACGCGCGACCACGTCGGCCGCCGCCGTGGCACCGGTGCCGGACAGGACGGTGTACACGGCCGCGACGGCTCCGAGGTACCAGAACACCGGCCGCATCAAGCGTTGTGTCCGGGCGACGAGCCATTGCCCGGCGGTCGGTGTGTCACCGTCGCCGCGCGAGGTCCAGCCGCGGGTCGCCGCGGCGGCACCGGCGAAGAAGAACAGCGGCAGCACCTGCAGCAGCCAGGTCGCCGGCTGCAGTGCGGGCACGTCGCCGAGTGTGTTGCCGAGATGAATCGAGTCGTCGGTCACGTCGACGGTGAGCATGATCGAGTGACCGGCGACCACGACCGCCAGCGACATGATGCGGATCAGGTCGATGACGCGGTCGCGGTCCCCGGTGAGGGCGGCGAGTTCACGAGGCGTGGGCAGACCGGTCGACGCCGGCCGTCCCGAGACGATGCTGGGCATGGCGTCGAGTCTCGACCGCGGCGACCGGGACGGCCTGAGGGAAACTACTCGCTCGGGGTCGGCAATCCCCGCATCCGCGAACACACAACCGGCCCGCCCGGGCCGCGACCCTACTTGCCGAAGCCGGCTCGCTTGAGCGCGTCGGCCATCGCCCCGCTGGGTGCCGGGCGTCGATCGTTCCGGTTCCCGCCTCGGTTGCCCTGCCCCTGAGCGCCCCGGCCCTGGCCGCCCGGGTTGCCCCGTCCGCCGCCACGCTGCTCGTTCCTCCGCGGCTGATTGCCGCCGCCACGAGCACTGTCCTCCCGCCCTTGCCCGCGAGGCGCGCGGGAGGGTTTGCCGTCACTGCCCGGTTCGTCGTCGAGCCGCAGCGACAACCCGATGCGTTTGCGGTCGATGTCGACGTCCATGACCTTGACCTTTACGATGTCGCCGGACTTGACGACCTCGTGGGGGTCGGAGACGAAGCGGTGTGCCATCGCCGAGACGTGGACGAGGCCGTCCTGGTGCACGCCGACGTCGACGAATGCGCCGAAGGCGGCCACGTTGGTGACCTGACCTTCGAGGACCATCCCCGGGGTCAGGTCGGAGACCTTCTCGATGCCCGTGGCAAACGTCGCGGTCTTGAACTCCGGCCGCGGGTCGCGCCCGGGCTTGTCGAGTTCGGCGATGATGTCGACGACGGTCGGACGACCGAACGTCTCGTCGACGAACTCCTCGGGTCGCAACTTGGTGAGGGTCGCGGTGTCGCCGATCAGCGACCGGACATCGGTGCCCACCTTCTCGAGGATGCGTGTGACGACCGGGTACGCCTCCGGGTGCACGCTCGACGCGTCGAGCGGATTGTCGCCGTCGGCGATGCGCAAGAAGCCGGCGCACTGCTCGAAAGCTTTGGGGCCGAGCCTGGGCACCGCGGTGATCTGCTTGCGATCCCGGAACGCGCCATTGGTGTCACGATGCGCGACAATCGATTCCGCGAGGCCCGCGGTGATGCCGGACACGCGGGACAGCAGCGGCACCGACGCGGTGTTCACGTCGACGCCGACCGCGTTCACCGCGTCTTCGACGACCGCCCCGAGTGAGCGCGCGAGCAGGGTCTCGGAGATGTCGTGCTGGTACTGCCCCACCCCGATCGACTTCGGATCGATCTTCACGAGCTCGGCGAGCGGATCCTGCAACCGGCGGGCGATCGAGACCGCGCCGCGGATGGAGACGTCGAGGTCCGGCAATTCCTTCGACGCGTAGGCCGACGCCGAGTACACCGAGGCACCCGCCTCGGACACGACGACGCTCGTCGGCGGCTTCTTGCCGGCCTCCTTGATCGCGGACAGGAGTTCGCCGGCGAGCGCGTCGGTCTCGCGTGAGGCGGTGCCGTTGCCGATGGCGATGAGCTCGACGCCGTGCTTCTCGACGAGTGCGCCGAGCACGGCGAGCGAACCGGACTTGTCGCGCCGGGGCTCGTGCGGATAGATCGTCGCGTGGTCGACGACCCTGCCGGTCGCGTTCACCACTGCGACCTTCACGCCGGTGCGCAGACCGGGGTCGAGCCCCATCGTCGTACGGGACCCGGCGGGCGCGGCCAGCAGGAGGTCCTTGAGGTTCGTCGCGAACACCGCCACCGCGTCGGCCTCGGCGGCCTGACGCAGCCGCATCCGGACGTCGAGGGACAGCCCGACGAACAGCTTGGTCCGCCATGCCCAGCGCACCGTGTCGGTGAGCCAGCGGTCGGCCGGACGCCCTTGATCGGCGATGCCGAACCGGGCGGCGATCCGCTGCTCGTACGGTCCGGGGCCGGCGGGCCGGTCGGCCGCTGCCGGATCGGCGTCGAGGGTGACCGACAGGATCTCCTCGCGCTCGCCGCGCAGCACGGCCAGCACCCGGTGCGACGGAAGCGAGGTGAACGGCTCGGAGAACTCGAAGTAGTCGGCGAACTTGGCGCCGGCCGACTCCTTGCCGTCCCGAACCGTTGTGCGCAACACTCCGGTCTGCCACATCAGCTCACGGAGTTCGCCGACGAGGTCGGCGTCTTCGGCGAACCGCTCGACGGCGATCGCGCGGGCGCCGTCGAGCTGCTCGGCGGTGAAGGTCGCCGGGTCCGTCGTCGGGTCCGAGAGCAGTGCATCGGCCACCGGCTCGTGTCCGGCCTCGCGTGCGATCTGGGCCTTGGTGCGGCGCTTCGGCTTGTAGGGCAGGTAGATGTCCTCCAGGCGCGCCTTGGTGTCGGCCTCGAGGATGCGCGCATCGAGTGCGGCGTCGAGTTTGCCCTGCGCGGCGATGGATTCGCGGACGGCCTGGCGTCGGGCCTCGAGGTCGCGCAGGTAACCGAGACGCTCGTCGAGGGTACGCAGTTGCGCGTCGTCGAGGCCGCCGGTGGCCTCTTTGCGGTATCGGGCGACGAACGGAACCGTCGATCCGCCGTCCAGCAACTCGATCGCCGATCGCACCTGACCGGCGCCCACCCCGAGTTCGGTCGCGATCGCCGACGCGATGCGGGAGTTCACGACCGCGGGATCGGGCGCGGGCACCGTCTGGGGTGCAGCGGCCGGCGAGCCGGGGGTCGCGGGTGCGGGTTCGGGCGCGGAGTCGGGTGACACAGTTTCTGACACGATCGCCGACCCTACCGGCCGACTCGGACAGCGGTCAGACGCGACCCGCCGCGCCGTGGACACGGGCGCTCTCGTACAGACAGATGGCCGCCGCGGCAGCGACATTCAGGCTCTCGGCGCGGCCACGGATGGGGATGGACACGCGGTGGTCGGCGGAGCGTTGCACCTCGACCGACAGGCCGTGCGCCTCGTTGCCGAAGAGCCATGCGACGCGGCCGGAGAGGATGTCGCCCGCCGCGTCCAGGGCGACCTCGCCATCGGCCGCGGTCGCCAACAGGCTGATGCCGGACCCCCGGATGGCGTCGAGGGCGTCGTCGACGGCGCGCTCACGCACCACGGGCACCGTGAACACGCTTCCCGCGCTCGCACGGACGCACTTGCCGTTGTGGGGGTCGACGGCATCGCCGAGCAGGATCACCGCGTCGGCGCCCATCGCGTCGGCGCAGCGGATGAGCGTGCCCGCGTTCCCGGGCTCCCGCGGCTCGACCGCGATCGCGAGGAGTCGCGGCCCGGCGGTGAGGACGGCGTCGAGCGGCACGACGAGCAACGGGCAGATCGCGAAGATGCCCGCGGGCGTGGACGTCTCGGCCAGCTTCGACGCGGCGCGGCCGGTGATCACCGACACCGGGACGCCGGCCGCCGCGGCGGTCTCGACGAGATCGCGATGACGGAACTGCTCCTCGTCGGCGACCAGGACCGCCTCGGCCCGTCCGACGGCCAGCGCCGAGGCGACGGCATTGGCACCTTCGGCGACGAAGCGACCCTGGTCGCGCCGCTCGGCCGCGCGATGCAGCTTCGCATACGACACGACCCGCGAGGACCGCTCGGACAGGACCTCCGTCATCGGAGGTTCGTCCGCGCGACTCGCGGGTCGTGGGTGCTGGTGCGCAATCAGGCAGCCGGCGCGTTGACGTCGGCCGGCAGTGCCTTGCGGGCGACCTCGACCAGACCGGTGAAGGCCTCGGGATCGGTCACGGCGATGTCGGCGAGCACCTTGCGGTCGACCTCGACACCCGCGGCCTTGAGGCCCTGGATGAGGCGGTTGTAGGTGATGTCGTTGGCGCGGGCCGCGGCGTTGATACGCGAGATCCACAGCTTGCGGAACTCACCCTTGCGCGCGCGACGGTCGCGGTAGGCGTAGTTCAGCGAGTGGAGCTGCTGCTCCTTCGCCTTGCGGTAGAGGCGCGACCGCTGTCCGCGGTAGCCCTTGGAGGCCTCGAGGGTGGACCGACGCTTCTTCTGGGCGTTGACGGCCCTTTTCACGCGTGCCATGTGTTAGATCCTTTTGCTTGTCAGATGTCTGGGGTCGCTGGCGTCAGCGGTTGAGCAGTCGCTTGATGCGCGGGGCGTCGTTCTCGCTGACGACGGTGGTGCCGTCGAGACGACGGGTGCGCCGGGACGACTTGTGCTCGAGCAGGTGGCGGCGGTTGGCCTTCTGGCGGACGATCTTTCCGCTGCCGGTCACCTTGAAGCGCTTCGCGGTGCCCTTGTGGGTCTTGCTCTTCGGCATGTTCTTCCTTTTCTCGGGCGAACTCGGGCACCGGACCCGGCGAGGTCCGGTGTGTACCCGTGTTCGCGTGTCGTGATCTCGGCCGGAGCGGTTCGGACTCTCGTCCGGCCGATCGACTCAGTTCTCGTCCGCTCAGTGCTCGCGGATCAGCTCGCGTCAGGGGCGGCCTTCGGGCCACCGGAACGCTCGCGGCTCTCTTGCGCCTTCTGGCGGGTCTTCGCACCCTTGTGCGGCGCGAGGACCATCGTCATGTTGCGGCCGTCCTGCTTGGCCGAGGTCTCGACGAAGCCGTAGTCGGCGACATCGTTGCCCAGGCGCTGCAGCAGTCGGTAGCCGAGCTCGGGGCGCGACTGCTCGCGGCCGCGGAACATGATGGTGACCTTCACCTTGGATCCCGCTTCGAGGAACCGGATGACGTGACCCTTCTTGGTCTCGTAATCGTGGTCGTCGATCTTGGGACGGAGCTTCTGCTCCTTGATCACGGTCATCTGCTGGTTGCGACGCGATTCGCGCTGCTTCTGGGCCGCTTCGTACTTGAACTTGCCGTAGTCCATGATCTTGCAGACCGGCGGACGGGCGTCCGGAGCCACCTCGACCAGGTCGAGATCGGCCTCGTAGGCCAAGCGAAGCGCATCTTCAACACGCACGATGCCCACCTGCTCCGAGTTGGGTCCGACGAGTCGGACCTCGGGGACGCGGATGCGCTCGTTGATGCGGGTCTCAGTGCTGATGGGGCCTCCTTGTTCAATCCTGCAGTGGTAACCGTCGCGTCGTGGCGAGGGACGTATGCAAGAGAACCTGCGGGACACCTCAGCAAGGAAGCCCCGGGACTGATGTCCGCGGGGCTCCGATACCGACCGGTTCGTCCACGCGTGCCAGTGCTGACACACGCTGCCGACGACGTACAGCTCAGCATCCAGAGATGCGATCTGCGACGATCGGCGTGAACCGGACCGTGCAACTGCGAGAACCTCGCGTCGAACGGTGGGAGCGGAACTCCACTTACGACCCCGGCGCATACCAGGGCGGTCGTGCTATGGGAGTCTAACAGCCATGGCCGAGAACTCCTATTCGTCACCTGCACCGTTACCCCCGGAGGGTGCGACGGGCGATGGCGCCGACCTGGGAGATGCGGCGCACACCGATCCCGACAACGTCCGTGACCTGGGCGATATTCCGGCCATCGAGGTCATCACCCGATCCATCGTCATGCTGATGAGCGCGGCGGCCGAGAAGCTCGGCCTGGCCGAGGGGACCCCGGCCGACCGGATCGACCTGCCCGAGGCCCGCACCCTGATCACCGCCCTGGCCGGCATCGTCGACGCGTCGAAAGCCGATCTCGGCATCCACGCCGCGCCCATCCGCGACGGCCTCAAAGGGCTGCAGCTGGCGTTCCGGGAGGCCAGTGCATACCCGGACGAACCCGGCGAGGGCCCGGGCGAGAAGTACACCGGCCCGGTTCGCGCGCCTCGGCGGTAGTGGCCTCGACACGCGGCGGCCTCGCTCCGCTCGGCCGGCGCTGCTCGACCAGCGGAGGGCCTACGCTGGACCCATGACGAATGCCGAGGAGCCCGGACGGTCCGACGAGATCATCGACGCGGAGATCGTGCCGACCGGCCCGGTGCCCGGCGCGGTTCCCGATCCTAATTACTCCGACAGCGGAGTCCCGACCTTCGACTTCGTGCGCGACAAGATCGAGAACCGCATCACCACCGCGATCGGGTCGCAGGAGCTGGCGGAGGCGAGCGCCGAGGGCCAGTCCGTCGACGAGATGATGCGTGAACGCGACGAGGCCGCGAAGAAGCGACTCGAGGAGATCCGCAAATCGATGGGTTCGTAGCGCACTCCCCCGCCGCGCATTCCCCTCCGAACACGCACATCGCCACTCCCGTTGACGCGCGCCGGTCACAAACCAGCGCTGCTACAACGGAAGTGGCGATTCGCGTTCGGCGACTCAGCCGACCGACGCCACCGCGTGACCAATGTCGACGATCTCGGCCAGGAATTTGCCGGTGTGGCTGCCCGGGGTCGCGGCGATGTCCTCCGGAGTACCTTCGCCGACCACGGTTCCACCGCCCGCGCCACCCTCGGGCCCCATGTCGATGACCCAGTCGGCGGTCTTGATGACATCGAGGTTGTGCTCGATCACGATGACCGTGTTGCCCTTGTCGACCAGACCGTTGATCACGGCGAGCAGCTTCTTGATGTCCTCGAAGTGCAGACCGGTGGTCGGCTCGTCGAGGATGTAGACCGTCCGGCCCATCGACCGCTTCTGCAATTCGGCCGCCAGCTTCACGCGCTGTGCCTCACCGCCGGACAGCGTCGGCGCCGGCTGCCCGAGCCGGACATAGCCCAGACCGACGTCGACGAGTGTCTTCAGGTAGCGATGGATCGAGGTGACGGGCTCGAAGAAGTCGGCGGCCTCCTCGATCGGCATGTCGAGCACCTCGGAGATGGTCTTGCCCTTGTAGTGCACCTCGAGGGTCTCGCGGTTGTACCGCGCGCCGTGGCAGACCTCGCACGGGACGTACACATCCGGCAGGAAGTTCATCTCGATCTTGATCGTGCCCTCACCGGTGCACGCCTCACAGCGGCCGCCCTTGACGTTGAACGAGAACCGGCCCGGTTGATAGCCGCGCACCTTCGCCTCGGTCGTCGCCGCGAACAACGTGCGGATCTTGTCGAAGACACCGGTGTAGGTGGCCGGGTTCGACCGCGGGGTGCGCCCGATCGGCGACTGGTCGACCTGCACGAGCTTGTCCAGGTTGTCCAGACCCTTGATGCGGGTGTGACGCCCGGGCACCTGACGCGCACCGTTGAGCTTGTTGGCGAGCACGGTGGCCAGGATGTCGTTGACGAGCGTCGACTTGCCCGACCCCGAGACACCGGTGACCGCGGTCATCACACCGAGCGGGAACGACACGTCGATGCCACGGAGGTTGTGTTCCCGCGCACCGACGACCGTCAGCTGGCGCTTGCGATCGATCGGCCGCCGGATGTCCGGCACCGGCAGGGTGTCGCGACCGGCGAGGTACGCACCGGTCAGCGACTTCCGGTTCTTCAGCAGGTCCTTGTAACTGCCGCTGTGCACGACGTGCCCGCCGTGCTCCCCGGCCCGGGGGCCGATGTCGACGATCCAGTCGGCGGCGCGGATGGTGTCCTCGTCGTGTTCGACGACGATCAGTGTGTTGCCCAGATCCCGAAGACGGGTCAACGTGTCGATGAGCCGACGGTTGTCGCGCTGGTGCAGACCGATCGACGGCTCGTCGAGAACATAGAGCACGCCCGCGAGACCCGAACCGATCTGGGTGGCCAGGCGGATGCGCTGCGCCTCACCACCCGACAGCGAACCCGCGGCGCGCTCGAGCGACAGGTACTCGAGTCCGACGTCGAGCAGGAAGCGGATGCGGGCCTGGACCTCCTTGAGGACCCGTCCCGCGATCGCGGCCTGCCGGGAGTCGAGCCGCAGTTGGTCGAGGAAGTCGGCGCAGTCGGCGACCGACAGGGCGCACACCTCGGCGATCGACTTCGGCCCGAACTCCGGGTGGTCGAGCGTGACGGCAAGGATCTCCGGGCGCAGGCGCGCACCCTGACAGGCAGGACACGGCACGTCCCGCATATAGCCCTCGTATCGCTCCTTCATCTGCTCGGACTCGGTCTGGTCCATGCGACGCGCGAGGAACGAGAGCACGCCCTCGAACTCGGTGTAGTACGAGCGGGTGCGGCCGTACCGGTTGCGGAACTTGACGTGGACCTGGTGGTCGCTGCCGTTGAGCAGGGCCCTGCGCGCCTTGATCGGCAGCTTCTTCCAGGGCGTGTTGATGTCGAACTTCATCTGATCGGCCAGACCGGACATCAACCGGAGGAAGTAATCGGCGTTGTGCCCGGTCGACCACGGCGCGATCGCACCCTCGGCGAGCGACATCTCCGGGTCGGGCACGACGAGTTCCTCGTCGACCTCCTTGCGGATGCCGAGCCCGTCGCATTCCGGGCAGGCGCCGTACGGCGAGTTGAACGAGAACGACCGCGGTTCGAGGTCGTCGATCGCGATCGGATGCGCATTCGGGCAGGCCATCCGCTCCGAGAAGCGGCGCTCGCGTTCCGGATCGTCCTCCTCGAGGTCGACGAAGTCGAGCACGATGATGCCGTCGGCCAGGCGCAGACCGGTCTCGACCGAATCCGTCAGGCGCTGCTTGGCGCTGGCCTTGACGACCAGGCGGTCGACGACCACCTCGATGTCGTGCTTCTCCTGTTTCTTCAGCTTCGGCGGATCGGTCAGCTGATGGACGACGCCGTCGATGCGGGCGCGGGAGAAGCCCTGGGTCTGGAGCTCGGCGAAGAGGTCGACGAACTCTCCCTTGCGGGTACGCACGACCGGCGCGAGCACCTGGAAGCGCGTGCCCTCGTCCATCGCGAGCACCTGGTCCACGATCTGCTGGGGTGTCTGCTTGGCGATGGGCTCGCCGCAGATCGGGCAGTGCGCCTTGCCGGCGCGGGCGTAGAGGAGACGGAGGTAGTCGTAGACCTCGGTGATGGTGCCGACGGTCGACCGGGGATTGCGGTTGGTCGACTTCTGATCGATGGACACCGCGGGCGAGAGGCCCTCGATGAAGTCCACATCCGGCTTGTCCATCTGCCCGAGGAACTGCCTCGCATAGGCGGACAGTGACTCCACGTAGCGCCGCTGCCCCTCCGCGAAGATCGTGTCGAAGGCGAGGGATGACTTGCCCGATCCCGACAACCCCGTGAAGACGATGAGGCTGTCCCGGGGCAGGTCGACATCGATGCCGCGCAGATTGTGTTCGCGGGCACCTCGGACGATCAGACGATCAACCACTGCAGTCCTTACATTCTCGAGTCACAGGGCGCACAGACGGCGCACGGGCACAGTACCGACGGCCACCGACAGAAACGTCGCCATGCACTCGCCCCGGGGAGATTCGGAGTCCGACGACCGGGCGATCGGTCTCGCCGCCCGCGTGTCATCGCCGAACCGATGGTCCAGGATACGCGCGCCACGCCGGGTTTCATGGTCGCGACCGTCACATTCCGGCTGCCCGCTGTCATAGCCTGTCGGCATGACCTCCCCAGCGACACCGATCAGCGACGACTACACCGGCGACCTCTCCGAGTCGAAGACCCCACAGCGCCGCACGCTGTCGTCGGCCACCATCGTCAAGCTGTCCGTCGGCCCGATGGACAACAACGTCTACCTGGTGACCTCGCGTGCGACGGGCGATCAGCTGATCATCGACGCGGCCAACGACGCGGAGACGATCACCGAGGTCTTGTCGGCCGTCGAGGGAACGCCGAAGCTCATCTTCACGACCCACCAGCATTTCGATCACTGGCAGGCCCTCGCCGCCGTCACCGAGTCCACCGGGGTGCCGACCGCGGCGGGGCGCCTCGACGCCGGTGAACTGCCCGTCACCCCCGACCGCCTCGTCGACGACGGTGACGTCCTCGAGGTCGGCGACCTCACGTTCGAGGCCATCCACCTCGTCGGGCACACCCCGGGATCGATCGCTCTCGCACTCACCGACGTCGACGACAGCGGCGAGCGAACCGTGCACCTCTTCACCGGTGACTGCCTCTTCCCCGGCGGGATCGGCAAGACCTGGAAGCCGGAGGACTTCGACACCCTCCTCGAGGACGTCTCGACGAAGCTGTTCGACCGCTTCGACGACTCGACCGTCGTCTACCCCGGCCACGGCAAGGACACGACCCTGGGCGCCGAGCGCGGGTCACTCCCCGAATGGCGTGAGCGCCGCTGGTGATCCGGAAGCGGGCGACGCCGGTCGACTCCGGAGTGTTTGGTCGCCGTCGCGGGCGGTTACCTGTTCCTCGGATCGTTCGGCGAGTCGTGACCCCAGATGCCCCGTAGGTACGCAAACCGGTCACGGCACGCCGAGTGACCTGCAGATTCGTTGCGACAGGGTAGCGTTGAACGGGCCAGAAACGCGCTTCACCCGACGGATCTCGATAGCCAAACCCGACTGAAGAAGGTTGTGACCGATGATTCTCCGCCGTATAGCCCGTCCGCTCCTCGCCTCGGCGTTCGTCGCCAGCGGCGTGGACGCCATCCGGAGCCCCAAACCGATCGCGCAGTCCGCGGAGCCGGTCGTGGACAAGGCCCGGTCGTCGCTCCCGCCCGAGGTGGCCGGCCGGATCCCGGAGAACACCGAGACCCTGGTGCAGATCAACGCCGCCGCCCAGATCGGCGGCGGAATCCTGCTCGCCACCGGCAAGTTCCCGCGCGTGGCGTCCGTCGTCCTGGCCGGCACCCTGATCCCGACGACGGCAGCGGGCACCGACTTCTGGAACGAGGCCGACCCGGTCAAGAAGGAAGCCCAGCGCAACGCGTTCATCAAGAACGTCGGCCTGCTCGGCGGAGTCCTGTTGGCGGCGGTCGACACCGAGGGCAAGCCGTCGCTCGCGTGGCGCGGCCGCCAGAAGGCATCCGCTGTCGCCGCGGCGCTGCCGATCGGTGCCGCCGCCGGGTCGTCGACCTGGGAGCACCTCGTCGAGCGCACCCACGACGGCGCCGAGATCGTCTCCGAGCGGTCCGCCGACGCCGCGGCGAAGTTCCGCGAGCACGCACCCGAGATCGCCGAGGCCGCGCAGAAGCGCTCCCTCGAGCTGGCCGGCAAGGCCGCCGAGACCGCCTCCGATGTCGCGGATCGCATCAAGGACCGCGCCCCGGTCGTCGCCGACGCGGCTCTCCACCGGTCGTCGGAGCTCGCCGACACGGCGCTCGCGCGTTCGTCTGATCTCGCCGAGACCGCGCGCAAGCGGGGCCCGAAGCTCGTGAAGGAAGCGCAGAAGCGAGCCGAGAAGGCCCAGAAGCAGGCCGCGAAGGCGCAGAAGCAGGCGAAGAAGAAGGCTCCGAAGATCGCCGATTCGGCCCGCGACCGCGCGTCCGATCTCGCCGACACCGCCCGCAAGCGCGCACCGGAGTTCGCCGACGTGGCACGCGATCGGTCCGCCGAACTCGCCGACGTCGCCCGCGCACGGTCGGCCGAGCTCGCCGAGACCGCACGCCAGCTCGCCGCAGCTGCCGAGGACTCCGCCGAGCAGAGTCGCAAGCGTCTGCGCAAGGCACGTCGCTGATCCCTCGGGGTCTCCACGCGCACGAGCAACAGATACGAGCACGACCCTGAGCACAACCGATCTCACGACCACGGACGCGGAGCACCCGCCAGAGGATTATCCCTGGGTGCCCGCGTCCGCGGCGCTGAGAGAGGCCTCGCTGCACGAGATGACGCTCGCGGGTCCGCCGTTCGGGACGGTCCCGTCGGCCGGCTCGCGGCTCGTGATCGCAGTCGGGTCGAATGCCGCCCCCGACGTTCTCCGTCGCAAGCTCGCCCACGTTCCGTCGACGGACCGGATCTGCCTCCGCACGGTCCGCGTCACGAACATCACAGTCGGCCATTCCGCCCATGTAGCGGCCCGGGGATACATCCCGGCCGCACCGATCCTCGCAGGTGAGGGCGCGATCACTACGACCGCGGCCTGGCTGGGTCCCACCCACATCGATGCTCTCGACGCCACCGAACCCAACTATGATCGACAGACAGTGACTACGCGCGACCACCCCGTTCTCGGCCGTCCCTCTCCCCTCCTTCCGGACGAGTGGACCCCGCCTGCGACCTTCGACCTGTACGTGTCCCGGCACGGCGTCCTCGCCGACCCGGTCACCGGTGACCCCGTCCCCTTCGGCGCACAGACCGACGTTCTCGAGTGGCTGTCCCGCCGACTCGACGACGAGACACTCGCCGACCCGGCGTCGCAGGTCTGCAGCCGCTTGTCCGCCGACCCCCGCGCGATGACCACCCGCATCCGGGCCGCCGGACTGGCCCGGTCCCACGGGTCCCGCGCACCGCTGTCGATCGGGGACGGCCGATGACCGCCCTCTCGCCGGACACCGACCCCCGCGTGGACGAGGAACAACGGCACCTCGACCGCGTGTACGGCAGGCTGGACCGGATGCGTCGGACCACCCAGCGTCGGTTGTCGTCGACGCTCTCCGAACGCGGCGGCACACCGCAGGCGCTGTCCGAACGCGAGTCCTACGAGCGGATGTACAACGAGGATCTCGCCAAATTCGATGCCGCCGAACACAATCTGTATTTCGGTCGTCTCGACCTCGAGGACGGCGAGATCCGGCGCATCGGACGCATCGGTGTCCTCGACGACGGTTTCGCCGACGACGGCGAACTCGACGCCACCGCCACCGACGCCACCCTGCTGCTGGACTGGCGCGCGCCGCTGGCCCGGCCGTTCTATCTGGCGACGCCCGCCGCGCCCGAGGACGTCGCGCGCCGTCGCCACATCCGGACCCGCAGCCGCAAGGTCCGCGGGGTGAGCGATGAGTCCCTGACCGCAGGCGATGCGCTGCTCGACGACTTCGGACACGGCGACGTCGTCAACGAGTCGGCTCTTGTCGCGGCCCTCAACGCCGCCCGCACCGGCGAGATGACCGACATCGTCGAGACGATCCAGCGCGAGCAGGACCTGATCATCCGGTCGACGCATCGCGGGGTCACCGTCATCCAGGGCGGCCCCGGAACCGGCAAGACCGCCGTGGCGCTGCACCGAGCCGCCTACCTGCTCTACACACATCGCGAGAACCTCTCGCGCAGCGGCATTCTCATCATCGGACCCAACGACGACTTCCTGAACTACATCGGCCAGGTGCTGCCCTCGCTGGGCGAGTCCGGCGTGCTCCTCTCGACCATCGGGGACCTGTTCCCCGGCGTCCGCGCGGGCACCGCCGACCCGCGGACGACCGCCGCGGTCAAGGGCGGGCTGCGCATGGTCGACGTCCTCAAGCGGGCGGTGCGCGCCCAGCAGTCGCTGCCGTCTCGGCCCGAGTCAGTCGATTTCGACAGCTACACCGTCGAGATCGACTCGGCTCTGGTCAAGGCCGCACGCGCCAAGGCCCGCGCGACTCGACGCGCCCACAACCTCTCGCAGAACGCTTTCCTGAAGGCGGGACTCGCCGAACTCGCGGCGCGGCACGCGGCGACCATCGGATCGAGCCTGCTCGACGGTTCGCAGTTGCTCAGCCCCGCCGACATCGCCGACATCCGCGACGACATGAGCCGCGATCCCGACATCCGTGCCGCGTTGCTGCGGTACTGGCCGACGCTGACCCCGCAGGCCCTGCTTCGCGACCTGCTCGGCGACGAACGCGCGATCCGCAAGGCCACCCCGGGTTGGACGGACGCCGATCGTGCTGCGCTGCACCGTCCGTCGCGCCCGGCCACGACGTCGGGTGCGGACTTCTCGCCTGCCGACGTCCCATTGCTGGACGAACTCGCCGAGCTGATCGGTTACGGCACCGAGGACGCGGAGCGGGCCGAACGCGCACGCTGGCGTCGCCAGTTGGCCGAGGCGCAGGACGCACTGGACATCCTGACCGGCTCGGCGCCGCAGGACCTCGAGGACGAACTCGATCCCGAGATCCTGATGGCCTACGACCTGATCGACGCAGAACAGCTCGCGTCCCGCCAGACCGAGACACGACGCGCCACGACGGCCGAACGTGCCTACGGCGACCGCACCTGGACGTTCGGCCACGTCATCGTCGACGAGGCCCAAGAGCTCTCCGCCATGTCCTGGCGGATGGTGATGCGACGCATCCCGAATCGGTGGATGACGATCATCGGCGACACCGCTCAGACATCCGACGAGGCGGGCACGCGCTCGTGGGGCGAGGTCCTGGAGCCGTATGTCGCGAAGCGCTGGCAGTTCAAGGAGCTGTCGGTCAACTACCGGACCCCGAGCGAGATCATGGAGTACGCCGCGCGCGTCCTCGACGAGATCGGCAACGGCGAGAAGGCACCGACCTCGTTGCGCAGCAACGGGATCGAGCCGGTGGCGCTGCGGGCGGACAACGACTCCCCGGGGAGCATCGCCGACGCCGTCCTCCGAGCCGTCGGGCTCGCCGAACCCGACGGCCTCACCGCCGTCGTGGTCCCCGATCACCTGCACGACGCGATCCATGCGGCGCTGGCGCCGGATAGCTTCACGCTCCCCGACCGGGAACCGCCCCGGGTGTACACGGTGCGGAGCTGTAAGGGCCTGGAGTTCGACACGACCATCGTCGTCGAGCCCGCTGCGATCATCGACCAGTCACCACGCGGGCTCAGCGACCTGTACGTCGCCCTCACCCGGGCGACCCAGCGACTCGTCGTCGTCCATCGGGACGACCTCCCCGACGCCCTCGCGGATCTACCGGCCGGCTGAGGGCGCGCGGATCGCCACTCCGCTCCTCAGGGAGCGGTTGTTTGGGACGCCACATGCGCTCCCCGCGTCTCAGGCGTTGTCGCCGCGCGACTCGGCCTCGCGGATCGCCGCGTCGATCCGCGGTCCGATCACCTCGAGCGCGTCGGTACCGACGATCCCGAGGTGATCGGCATCGACGTCGACACGGGTGACCCGCCCGCGGAGGAACGGTGTCCAGCGTCCGGCGGTGCTGTCCGGGTCGGCCTCCCCCGCCGCCGCGACGACGAGCATCGCGTCGCCGTCGTAGGTTCGGGGCCGATGGTCGACGGTGCGTCGGGCCGACGTCGCCATCCGCTGGAGCATGCGGTCGAACGCGGGTCCGTCGAGGAGTCCGAGTCCGACGACCCGCTCGCGGACCGCCGCCGCCATCGCGGCCGGATCGTCGGAGGCGGTCACCGCGTCGATGTCGATGACCGCTCGCCACCCGCCGAGCAGGTCCGCGACCGTGGCTCGCGCATCCTCCGCGGACACCTCGGCACGCGCCGCCGCCCCGTCGGTCTCGAGTTCACCGCCGGTCTCGAGTTCGTCACCGGTCGCGGGATAGCTGTCGAGGAGGCCGAGGAACCCGACTTCGGCACCCTGCGAACGCAATTCGGCCGCCATCTCCTGGGCGATGAGCCCGCCGAGGGACCAACCGACGAGGTGGTAGGGCCCCTGCGGGACGATCGCCCGGATCTCGGCCACATACCGCGCGGCGAGTTCGCGGATCGACGTGGCGGCCGTGTCGCCGGCCACCACGAAGGGGTCCTGCAGACCGAAAACCGGCCGGTCGTCGAGATACGTTGTGAGACCGGCGAACAGCCACGCCAACCCATCGGCGGGGTGGACGCAGAAGACCGGTTCGCGGCTGCCGTCCGCCCGTAGCGGCACGACCACCTGGCCCCGCGGTTCGGCGGTGTCGGTGGATTCCTCGTGCGTCGCCTGAGCAGCGAGCCGGGCGCCGAGATCGCGCGGTGTGGGTCCGGCGAAGATCCATGCGACCTCGACGGGCAGTCCGGTCCGTCGCCGCAGCAGCGACACCAGCCGCACCGCGGACAGCGAGGTCCCGCCGAGGTCGAAGAACCCCTGGTCCGCGTCGGTCACCGCGGTCCCGGTGATCTCCGACATCGCTTCGGCCACCGTCACTTCCCAGCGGCCGGTCGGGGCCGCGGGCTCGGCGTCCTCGCGTCCCCCACCGACTAAGTTCATGAGCGACGCGACCTCGCGGCGTCCGGGTCGCCCGTCCGCGCCGACCGGGATGGCGTCGACGACGCTGATCACCGTCGGAATACAGTGTGCGGGCAGCACTCTCGACAGCTCGCGTCGGAGGTCGGAGGCGCCGGGGCCGTCGCGGTCGACCACGACCCAGGCCCCCACCTCGACTCCGTCATCCGTCGGCTGACCGTCGGACGCCGACGCCACGACCGCCGCAGTGACGACGCCCGCCACCGCGTTGAGTGCCGCCTCCACCGCATCGAGATCCACTCGCCGCCCGCCGATCCGGGGGTGACGCTCGACCGGCCCGAGGATCTCCGGTCGTGTCATCGAGGCGTCGACCCACCGCGCCCGCATACCCGTCGCGAGCAGCGAACCGTCTGCCGTGCGCTCGTGCAACTCACCCGGCACCCGCGCCGGTACCGCCCGGCCCGCGCTGTCGAGGATCAGCGACGCACCGTCAACGGCACCGGTCACATCGACCTCATCCAGCACCATGTCGATGTCACCGGTCACGGCGTCGAGCATGCCTAGGAAGACGTCGCGTATCGACGCAACCGTCTCGATGTCGAACAGCGCTGCGGCGTAGTCGATCTCGCCGACCAACTCGACAGCCGCACCGACGGACCGCTCCGCGAGACCGAGGGTGAGGTCGACCTTCGCCGGCGGCGGCCCCGGTTCGACGGTCACGACCTCGAGACCGTCCACGATGAGCGGCTCGGCGTCCGCGCCGATACCAGGCACCGCCGGTGTCCCGGACGACTCGCCGAGATAGTTGATCATGACCTGCACGAGCGGCGCGTGGGCGGTGGACCGGACCGGGGTGAGGTGCTCGACGAGGGTCTCGAACGGGATGTCGGCGTGCGCGAAGGCCGCGAGATCGGCGTCGCGGACCCGGCGGAGCAGGTCCTCGACCGTGTCCTCGGAGTGCACCGATGTGCGGAGCACCACGGTGTTGACGAACATCCCGATGAGCCCCGCCGTGGCCGCGTGCCCGCGACCGGAGATGGCGGCGCCGACGCTGATGTCCCGCACATCGGCCACACGGGCGAGTGCGGCGACGAAGGCGGCGTGACAGACCATGAACGGGGTCATCCCGTGCACGCGTGCGGTCGCCGCCACCGCCGCGCTGCGCTCCTCGCCGATCTCGAGGGGCAGCCGACCACCGGTGGGGTCGGCGATCGGTGGACGCGGACGGTCACCGGGGATCTCCAACGCGGCCGGAACGTCGGCCAGCGTCTCGGTCCAGAACGAGTACTGCGCCGCCATCGGTGAGGTCGGGTCGTCGAGGTCCCCGAGCACATCGCGTTGCCACAGCGCGTGATCGGCGTATGCGATCTCCGGTACGTCGATCGACCCGTCTTCGGGGCGTCGACCGTTGCGGTACCCACCGAGGAGCTCCGCGGCCAGGATCGCCAGGGACGCCGCATCGCCGGCTATGTGGTGCAGGACCAGCACGACTCGACACACCGGCGGCGACGCACCCTCCGCTGATACCAGCGACGTCACCACACGCAACGGCAGCTGCGTCGTCACGTCGAATCCCTCCGCGCACAACGCCATCGCGTCCTCGGGCGTCCCGGCCGATTCCCAGCGCAGTCGGGCCGCCGCCACCGAAGGATCGAGGATGTGCTGTAGCGGCACCCCGCCGTCGCCGAGCGGGTAGACGGTCCGCAGCGGTTCGTGTCGCGTCATCACAGCCGCGACCGCGGCGCGTAGTGCGTCGACATCGAGGAATCCCCGGATGTCGAATGCCATCGGCATGTTGTACGTCGGGGACGTCACGTCGAACTGGTTGATGAACCACAGTCGTTGTTGCGCATACGACAACGGGATGCGCTCGGGCCGGGGTCGTGCGACGAGCGGATGGTCGGAGACCCGACGACGCGTGACGAGTTGCGCGAGCTCGCGGACCGTCGGGGTGCGGAAGAGGTCGCGCACATCGAGGTCGGTCCCGAGCTGCTCGCCGATCCGGGCGACGACCCGCATCGCGGCGAGCGAGTTGCCGCCCAGATCGAAGAACGGCGTCGTCACCGAGATCTCGTCGAGTCCCAGCACGTCGGCGACGACGACGGCCACCGCCCGTTCGACGGCGTCGGCGGGCGGCACCATCTCGACCGGCTCGCTCCGCGGCGCGGGCAGGGCCCGGCGGTCGAGTTTGCCGGTCGCGGTCACCGGGACCGAATCGAGGACCACCCACTGCGTCGGGTGCATGTACTGCGGCAACGCCTGCCGCAGATGCTCACGGATCGCGTCGAGATCGACACGGCCGGCGAGGTATCCGACCAGTGCATCACCCGCCGGACCGCTCCGGACGGTGACCGCCGCGTGTGAGATGCCGTCGACACGGGCGAGGACGGTCTCGATCTCCCCGAGCTCGATGCGCTGTCCGCGCAACTTCACCTGGAAGTCTGCCCGGCCGAGGTATTCGAGCGCACCGGAGGCGTTCCAGCGCACCAGGTCACCGGTCCGGTAGAGGCGCCCTCCGTGCGGGCCGGTGGGGTCGGCCACGAACCGTTCGGCGGTGAGGTCGGGCCGGGCGGCATAGCCGCGCGCCAGCTGATCGCCGCCGACGTACAGCTCGCCGACCACCCCGACCGGCGCCGGGCGCAACCCGTCGTCCAGCACCCACGTGGTGGTGTTCGCGTTCGGGCGTCCGATCGGCACGATCACGTCGCCGGGGGCGAAGCGGTACGCCGTCACCTCGACGGCCGCCTCGGTCGGCCCGTAGAGGTTGTCGAGGTCCGCCTGCGGCACGAGCGCCGCCATGGCCTCGGCGGTGGCCGCCGGCAGTGCCTCGCCCGACGCGTTGACCCGCCGCAACGACGACAGTGCCGCGCGCCGCCGCGGGTGGTCGCCGATGTACTCGACGAACGCCGCCATCATCGACGGCACGAAGTGCACCGAGGTGACCCGATGCCGCTCGATTTCGGCGAGGACATGGGCCGGGTCGATGTGACGGCCGTCCTCGACGATGACGAGGCGGGCCCCGGCCATCAGCGGTTCGAACAGTTCGGGGACGGACACGTCGAAGGTGACCGGCGTCTTGAGCAGAACGGCATCGTCGGGACGCAGTGGGGAACGCACCGCCATCCATGCGAGTCGGTTGAGTACGGCGCCGTGACTGACCGTGACTCCCTTCGGCGTTCCGGTCGAGCCGGACGTGAACAACGTGTAGAGGGCGTTGCCCGGACACGGTCGACGGAGTTCCGGCCGGGGACCCGAGCGGTCCTCCGGCGGGGCGTTTCCGTCGACGACGAGGGTCGGTACCGACAGATCGGACAGCGCGGACGGGGTCACCTCAGCGGTCAGGATGACCGCGATCGACGCGGCGTCGACCATCGCGGCCACTCGTTCGGGCGGAGTCGACGGGTCGATGCTGACATAGCTGCCGCCGGCCATCACCACCGCGTGGATCGCGAGCACCAGCTCCACCGACCGCGGGATACACACGCCCACGGCCACTTCCGGACCCACGCCGTGTGCGGACATCGTCTCGGCCAGCTGGGTGATCCGGTCCATGAACTCGCGGTAGGTCACGGATCGCGCACCGGCCACCAGGGCCGTCGACTCCGGTGAGCGTCGCGCGGCCGCCTCGATCGCATCGGTGACCGTCGACCACGGCACCGACAGATCGGGGCCCGCGACCAGTTCGGCGATCCGCGCGCGCTCGGACGCGTCGGTCAGGTCGATGGCACCGACAGCCATGTCGTCGGCACCGACGACCGCCTCGAGGACCCTGGTCAGGCGGGTGATCGCGGTGCGCGCGGTCCGCTCGTCGAACAGGTCGGTGGCATAAACGATCTCGACGTCCCACGCGCCTTCGGGACGGATCGTCACCGCCACGGTCAGGTCGAGCTGGGTGGTGCCGGTGGACGCCTCGATCGGTTCGAAGGTCAGTTTCGCCGATCCCGAGGGGTCGGTCCCGACGGTTCCGGTGTCCTGATCGTGCAGCACCGACAGCATCACCTGGCTGATCGGGGCGAACGCCTCCGACCGGACCGGGGACAGCCGGTCCACCAGGTACTCGAACGGCACATCGGCGCGGGCGAGGGCGTTGATGTCGTCGATGCGCACCCGTTCGAGGAAGTCCCCGACCGGGGTCCGGGGGTCGACGTCGGTGCGCAGGACCACGGTGTTGACGAACATTCCCACGAGGTCGTCGAGATGCGCATGGCCCCGTCCGGCAACCGGGGTGCTGATCACGATGTCGCGGGTCGCGGACAGCCTGGCCAGCACGATCGACAGCGCGGCGTGGACGACCATGAACTCGGTGGCCCCGTGGGCGCGGGCGGTGTCCGCGATCCGCTGTGTCAGTTCGGTCGGGATGGCCGCGATGACGCGACCGCCCCGTTGCGACGCGACCGCCGGTCGCGGCCGGTCCGTGGGCAGCGGGAGGAGGTCGGGGATCCCCGACAGTCGATTCACCCAGTAGCCGACCTGGCGACCGAGAACGGACTCCGGCGAGTCGATGTCCCCCAGCGTCTCCCGTTGCCACAGTGCGTGATCGGCGAACTGGATCGCCGGCGCGGCCGCCGCTGGCGCATGGCCCCCGGCACGCGCCAGATAGGCCCCCCACAGATCGGCGGCGAGCGGCCTCATCGACTCACCGTCGGCGGCGATGTGATGCAGTACGACGACGAGGACGTGGTCGTCGGTGTCGATCCCACCGTCGCCGACCGCGAACAGGCGAATACGCAGCGGCAGTTCGGTGGTGATGTCGAAGGCGGCATCACCGACGAGTGCGGCCGGGTCGGCGGGCTCCCGCGGAGCCGCGATGTCCTCCCACCGCAGGCGGGCCCGGGCCTCGTCGATCGGCAAGATGTGCTGCCGCGGTTCACCACCCGGCGCCGGGAACACGGTCCGCAGGATCTCGTGGCGGTCCAGCAGGTCGACGACGGCGGCGCGTAGCGCACCCCGGTCGAGCCGGCCGCGGAGGCGGACGGCCATCGGGATGGTGTAGGCCCCCGAATTAGGATCCAACCGGTTCAGGAACCAGATCCGTTGCTGCGCATACGACAGCGGAATGTGCGCGGGCCGCGGCTCGACACGGCGCAGCGGCGGCGGTCGTGACGCGTCGTCGTAAGCTGCGTCGACGCGACGAGCAAGCAGGCGAACCGTCGGCGCCTCGAAGACGTCACGGACACCGACGCGGACCCCGAAGGCGTCCCCCGCGCGGGCACTCACACGCGTGGCCGACAACGAGTTGCCGCCGATGACGAAGAAGTCAGCGGTCACCGACACGTCGTCGAGTCCGAGAACCTCGCCGACGATGGCCGCGAGTAACCGCTCGGTGTGCGTCGACGGCGGAACGCGTTCGGCGTCGGCCTTCGACGGCTCGATGGCGGGGAGGCCGGCGCGGTCGATCTTCCCGATCGGGCTGCGCGGCATGGAGTCGAGCACCGTGAGTGCCGCCGGGACCATGTGCGATGGCAGATGGGTCGCGAGATGTTCACGGAGGGCGGAGATCTCGACCGGCCGTCCGGGGTCGACGGGTTCGACGTAACCGGCCAGCGAGGTCACCGGGTTCCCGACCCCGATGACCGCCGCCGTCCGCACCTGCGGGTGTGCGGTCAGGACGGCCTCGATCTCACCGAGTTCGAGCCGTTGTCCGCGCAATTTGACCTGGAAGTCGGCGCGGCCGACGTAGACCAATCCGCCGCTGCGGTCCCGGCGCACGAGATCCCCGGTCCGGTACATTCGCGTGCCCGGTGCCCCGTCGACGGAGGCGACGAAGCGCTCGGCGGTCAGCGCCGGCCGTCCGTGGTAACCGCGTGCGAGTTCGGGACCGGCGAGGTACAGCTCCCCGACGACCCCCGGCGGCACCGGATGCAGCCGCTCGTCCAGGACATGGGCGCTCGCGCCGGGGACCGGGCTGCCGAGGTGGACCGGCTCGTCGACGCCGATCGGAGGCGAGGTGACGCTGATGATCGTGGTCTCGGTGGGTCCGTAACCGTTGTGGAACGCCACGTGCGCGGCCCACCGGTCCTTCTCCGTGTCGGGGACGGCCTCGCCGCCGACGAGGACGTCGGTCATGGGCAGGCGACCGGGATCCGGCAACGACGCCGCCACCGACGTCACCAGGAAGGCGTGGGTGGTGCGGTGCGTCGTGATGACGTCGGCGAGCTCGCGGCCCCCGTACACCTCGGGAGGCGCGACGACGAGCGTCGCAGCACTGCCGTAGGCACCGAGGACCTCGAGTATGGCGGCATCGAACGCGGGCGAGCTGATCCCCAGCCAGCGCGCGTCGGACCCGGATCGGTGCCGGTCGCGCAGCACCGTGCTGACACCCGCAAGGCCGCGGTGCGTCACGAGCACCCCCTTCGGCGTCCCGGTCGATCCGGAGGTGAAGATCATGTAGGCGCCGGAATCGGGTGTCACCGGCCGGTTGCGACGCGGCGGGTCGAGCGCCGGGCGTCTGCGCAGGTCGGCGACGAGCGCCGCGTCGAGCAGCAGTCGCGGCGGCCACGTGGAGGCCGTGTCGGCGGCCGGCCCCTCGACACTCCCGTCGGTGAGCACCAGCACGGCGTTCGCGGCGTCCAGGACCCGAGCGATGCGTTCCGCCGGGTAGCGGGGGTCGATCGGGCAGTACACCGCACCGGTCTTGGCCACTGCCCACAATGCGAGCTGCGCCGTCGCCGAGCGCGGGAACGCGCTGACGACCACGTCCTCCGGACCGATGCCGCGGCCGATGAGAACCGAAGCGAGATGCGAACTCGCCGAGTCGAGTTCGGCGTATGTCCAGACATGCTCGGCGTCTGCGGCGGCGGGATCGACGACCGCCGGATGGCCCGGACGCATCCGCGCCGCATCGACGAGCAGATCCGGGAGGAGGACCGGAGCGGGATCGGGATCGCCCGAGACGAGCGGGATCATCTCCTCGTCCGGGGTCAGCAGCTCGAGGTCCCCGACCGGCAGTGTGCTGTCGCCGACCGCGGACGTCAGTACGCCGACGAATCGGTCCGCGAGCCGGCGCGCGGCGGAGTCGTCGAAGAGGTCCGTTGCGTAGGTGAGCGAACCGCGCCACGGAGCCCCCTCGGCCGGGTCCGTCAGAACACCGAGGGTCAGGTCGAGTTTTGCCGAGTTGTCCTCGACGGCAACGGGTTCGACGTCGAGGCCGGCGATCTGCCCATCAAGGGCGCCGGGGGCGGCGAGATCGGACGTGGTGAGCAGCACCTGGACCAGTGGCGCGTGGGACGCGGTGCGGGCCACCCCGAGTTCGTCGACGACGTCGTCGAACGGCACGCCGGCGTGATCGAGGGCGTCGAGATCCACCTCGCGCACCACCCGCAGGAGGTCGGTGAACGGCTGTGCGGGGACGATCGGGGTCCGCAGCGCGACCGTGTTGACGAACATGCCGATCAAGTCGTCGGTGTCGCCGTCGCGGCCCGCGGCGGCGGTCCCGATGACGACGTCGCGACTCCCCGACAGCCGACCCAGCACCGCGGCGAGTGCGGCGTGGAGCACCATGAATGCGGTGGCGTCGCCGGCGCGGGCGAGGATGCCGATCCCCTGCGCGACACGTCCCGGGATGACGAACTCGACGGTCGCGCCGCGCATGGTCGGCGTGGCCGGGCGTGGATGGGTGGTGGGCAGATCCATGAGGACCGGGGCGCCGTCGAGCCGGCGGGCCCACCACTGCCGGTGCTCGTCCTGCTCGTCCGCTCGTCCGGCGACCTGCAGGACGTGATCGGCGTACTGGATCGGGAGCGGCGGCCAGTCCGGGCTCCGACCGTCGCGTCGTGCCGAGTACGCGGTGAGCAGATCGCGCGACAGCGCCCGGCCCGACTCGCCGTCGGCGGCGATGTGATGGATGCTGACGGCCAGCAGTGCACTTGTACCGGGATCGACGTATACGCGGGCGCGCACGGGCAGGTCACGGGTCAGGTCGTATGGCTCGGCGGCGACGGCCAGCGCTTCGGACTCGGAATCCGCCACCGCCCAGTCGAATCCGGGATTTTCCGGATCGACGTCGTGGATTCGTTGCTCGGGGCGTCCGTCGCGGGACACCGGGTAGGTGGTCCGGAGAACCTCGTGACGCGCGACCACGTCCGCGAGCGCTCGACGGAGATGTTCGACCTCGACCGTGCCGCGGAGTCGGAAGGCGAACGGGATGATGTACGACGCCACCGCCGGCTCGTACTGGTTGATGAACCACATGCGGCGCTGGGCGCTCGAGAGAGGCAAGACCGACGGACGGGCCGGTGCAGTCGACCGATCCGGGACTGCGGTTCCGGCCCCGGCGATGTCTGCCGCCTGGATTCGACGCGCGAGATCACGGACCGTCGGGGCGTCGAAGACGTCTCGCACCCGTACCGGGACCCCGAGCATCCGGGAGACGCGGGCCGCGAGTCGGGTCGCGGCCAGTGAGTTGCCGCCGAGATCGAAGAAGCTGTCGGTCACCGACACCGAGTCCGCGGCAGACAGCCCGAGCACGTCGGCGAAGACACCGGTGATCGCGACTTCGGCGTCGGTCTCGGGGAGCACACGTTCGGCGGCGACGAAATCCGGTGCGGGCAGGGCTTTTCGGTCGACCTTGCCCGCGGTGTTCAACGGCAACGCGTCCAGGACGACCCAGGACGTGGGCCGCATGTACGCGGGTAGTTGCTCAGCCGTCGCGCGCAGATGCTCGACGTCGACATCCGCTCCGGTGACGTGAGCCACGAGTTGTTCTCCCGCAGCGAGTTCCATGACCGAGACCACCACCTGGGCGACACCCGGCGTGGTGCCGAGGACGGTTTCGATCTCCCCCAACTCGATCCGCTGCCCCCGCAACTTCACCTGAAAATCAACACGACCCACATACTCCAACTCCCCCACACCACTCCACCGCACCCGATCACCCGTCCGATACAACCGCACACCCACCCCACCAAACGGATCCGCCACAAACCGCTCCGCAGTCAACCCCGCCCGCGACGCATACCCCCGCGCCACCTGCACACCACCCAGATACAACTCACCCACCACACCCACCGGCACCGGACGCAACCGCGAATCCAACACCCACACCGACACATTCGGCACCGCCCGACCAATCGGCACCACCACCTCACCACCCGACACCACATACGACGTCACATCCACCGCCGCCTCAGTCGGCCCATACAAATTCACCACCCGCACCCCCGGCACCAACCCCCGCAACCCCTCCACCGCACCCACACCCAACGCCTCACCCGAACAAAACACCTGACGCAACGACCCCAACCCCGAACCCAGCCCGCCCGAAACCTGCCGGCCCGAATCCTGCGGCACCGACTCCCCGAGAGCATCCACAAACACCGACAACATCGACGGCACAAAATGACACACCGACACCCCGAACCGCTCCACCACCGACGCCACATACCACGGATCCCGATGACCACCCGGCTCCGCCACCACCACCGAAGCACCAACCATCAACGGCCAGAACAACTCCCACACCGACACATCAAACGACACCGGCGTCTTCCACAACACCACATCCCGCCCCTGCAACCCGAACAACGACTGCATCCACCCCAACCGATTCACCACCGCAGCCTGCGACACCGTCACACCCTTCGGCCGACCCGTCGACCCAGACGTGAACAACGTGTACACACCCGCACCACCCGGCACCTCCCCCACACCCGACACCACCTCACCCAACAAACCCACACCCAACCCCTCACCAACCACCACACCATCAACCGAAACACCCACCCCCTCACCACAATCCACCACCACACGCCGCACACCCCCAACACCCACAACCCCCTCAACAACACTCCCCCCACCCACATCGCCCGCCCGCACCAACACCACACCCACACCCGCCGTCGACAACATGAACCCCACCCGCTCCGCAGGCGCATCCACCTCCACCGGCACATACCGACCACCCACAGCCACCACCGCATGCACCGCCACCAACAACTCCAACGACCGCGACATCACCACACCCACAGCCGAATCCACACCCACACCCAACCCCGACAACTCCCGCGCAACACCCCCCACCAACCCACCGAACTCCCCATACGACACCACCCGACCACCCACCCGCACCGCCACCGAACCCACCGACAACCCCACCCGCTCAGCAACCACCGACCCCACCGAACGACCCGACCACCCCAACCCCACCTCCACACCACGCGACCAACCCTCGATGGCGGCGCGCTCGGTGGCGTCGACGAGGTCGATGTCGCCGACGATCACGTCGGGATCGGCGAGGCCCGCGTCGAGGACGTCGACGATCCGCGCACCGATGCGTCGCACCGTAGGTTCGTCGAAGAGGTCGGTGGCGTACACGATCCGGCCGGCCAGGCCGGCGAGGGCACCGGCGTCGTCCCGATCGGCGGACATCCCGATCATGAGGTCGAACCGGGCAGCGGGCGCACCGGCCTCGACGGGCGTGATCGTCAGTCCCGGCGCGGACAACTCCCCCACGGAGGTCTGTTCGAGGGTCAACAGCACCTGGGTCAGCGGCGCGAACGCCTCGCTACGCGCCGGGGCGAGGGTATCGACGAGGTACTCGAACGGCACGTCGGCAGCGGCGAACGCATCGAGGTCGGTGTCGCGCACCAACCGGACCAGTTCCTCGAAGGTGGCCGATGCGTCGACCTCCGTGCGTAGGACCAGAGTGTTGACGAACATGCCGATCAGGGCGTCGAGTTCGGCACGGCCACGGCCGGCCACCGGTGAACCGACCGCGATGTCCGACGTCCCCGACAACCGGGACAGCACCACCGCGACCGACGCGTGCACGACCATGAACACGGTCACGCCGTGGGCGCGGGCGAACGACTCGATGCGGGGTGCGAGACCCTCGGGCAGGTCGAGGTCCACCGCCGCACCGCGGAGGGACGCCACCGGCGGCCGGGGTCGGTCGGTGGGCAACTCGAGGACCTCGGGCAGGCCGGCGAGGTGATCGCGCCACCAGCGCGACTGCCTGCCGAGTTCGGAGTCCGGATCGTCGATCGAGCCCAGGGCGCGCTCCTGCCAGAGCGCGACGTCCGCGTAGTGCACCGGGAGCGGAGGACGGACAGGCGCGCGACCCTCGACGCGGGACCGGTACGCGTGCAGGAGATCGTCGACCAGGGGCGCCAGTGACTCGCCGTCGGCGGCGATGTGGTGCAGCACGACGACCAGCACGTGGTCGTGTGCACCGCGGTCGTCGGCACCGCGGTCGTCGGCACCGCGGTCGTCGGCACCGTGGTCGTTGGCTCGGAGGATGCCCGCACGGATCGGGAGGTCGCGGGTGACGTCGAACGGTTCCGCGGACAGCGTCTCCACCCCGGCGGTCCGCCACCACTGATCGACGGTGACGTCGTCAGCCGCTGCGATGTCCTGCCACGGTCGGCCATCCGGGCCCTGTGGGTAACGCGTCCTCAGCACCTCGTGCCGGTCGATCACATCGGCGAGTGCCGCGCGCAAGGCGACGACGTCGAGACGACCACGCACCCGTAGGGCGAACGGGATGTTGTAGGCCGATGACCCCGGATCGAACTGGTTGATGAACCACATGCGTTGCTGCGCCGGCGACAACGGGAGGCGGGCAGGACGCGGGATCGAACCGAGGTCTGCTGTCTCGGCGGGTGAACCGCTGTCGGTGCGACGGGTCGCGTCGACGAGAGCAGCCATCGCGCGCACGCTCGGTGCATCGAAGAGTTCACGAACGCCGAACGGCACACCGAACACGTGAGCGACCCGCGCCGCCACCCGAGTGGCCGACAGTGAATGTCCGCCGATCTCGAAGAAGCTGTCCGTCACCGAGATCGCCGTGGCGTTCCCACCACGGCCGAGCACCTCGGCGACCATGCCGGCGATCGCGCGCTCGGTGTCCGTGTCCGGTTCCACCCGTCGAGTGGAGAAGAGATCCGGTGCGGGCAGGGCTTTTCGGTCGACCTTGCCCGCGGTGTTCAGCGGCAACGCGTCGAGCACCATGACGGTGTCGGGAACCATGTACGACGCGAGCCTGCGGGCGGCATGGTCTCGTAACCGCGACACCGCCGACTCGTCCGGTCCGGTGACGTACGCGACCAACCGGTCGTCGTGCACGACCGCGACTGCCGAGACCACGTCGTCGGCACTCGCGAGGACGGTTTCGATCTCCCCCAACTCGATCCGCTGCCCCCGCAACTTCACCTGAAAATCAACACGACCCACATACTCCAACTCCCCCACACCACTCCACCGCACCCGATCACCCGTCCGATACAACCGCACACCCACCCCACCAAACGGATCCGCCACAAACCGCTCCGCAGTCAACCCCGCCCGCGACGCATACCCCCGCGCCACCTGCACACCACCCAGATACAACTCACCCACCACACCCACCGGCACCGGACGCAACCGCGAATCCAACACCCACACCGACACATTCGGCACCGCCCGACCAATCGGCACCACCACCTCACCACCCGACACCACATACGACGTCACATCCACCGCCGCCTCAGTCGGCCCATACAAATTCACCACCCGCACCCCCGGCACCAACCCCCGCAACCCCTCCACCGCACCCACACCCAACGCCTCACCCGAACAAAACACCTGACGCAACGACCCCAACCCCGAACCCAGCCCGCCCGAAACCTGCCGGCCCGAATCCTGCGGCACCGACTCCCCGAGAGCATCCACAAACACCGACAACATCGACGGCACAAAATGACACACCGACACCCCGAACCGCTCCACCACCGACGCCACATACCACGGATCCCGATGACCACCCGGCTCCGCCACCACCACCGAAGCACCAACCATCAACGGCCAGAACAACTCCCACACCGACACATCAAACGACACCGGCGTCTTCCACAACACCACATCCCGCCCCTGCAACCCGAACAACGACTGCATCCACCCCAACCGATTCACCACCGCAGCCTGCGACACCGTCACACCCTTCGGCCGACCCGTCGACCCAGACGTGAACAACGTGTACACACCCGCACCACCCGGCACCTCCCCCACACCCGACACCACCTCACCCAACAAACCCACACCCAACCCCTCACCAACCACCACACCATCAACCGAAACACCCACCCCCTCACCACAATCCACCACCACACGCCGCACACCCCCAACACCCACAACCCCCTCAACAACACTCCCCCCACCCACATCGCCCGCCCGCACCAACACCACACCCACACCCGCCGTCGACAACATGAACCCCACCCGCTCCGCAGGCGCATCCACCTCCACCGGCACATACCGACCACCCACAGCCACCACCGCATGCACCGCCACCAACAACTCCAACGACCGCGACATCACCACACCCACAGCCGAATCCACACCCACACCCAACCCCGACAACTCCCGCGCAACACCCCCCACCAACCCACCGAACTCCCCATACGACACCACCCGACCACCCACCCGCACCGCCACCGAACCCACCGACAACCCCACCCGCTCAGCAACCACCGACCCCACCGAACGACCCGACCACCCCAACCCCACCTCCACACCACGCGACCAACCCTCGACCGTCGGGCGCAGGGCAGTCGGCATCGGGTCGAGCGCGGCCACCGGCAGGGACGGGTCGTCGATCACCGCGTCGAGCAGGTCGGTCAGCATGGCGGCGACCGTCTCGGCGACACCCTCGCCGACGACGGACAGATCCGTCTTGACCGTGAGGCAGAGGTCGTCGCCCTCCGGTGCGGCGATGAGCGCGAGCGGATAGTGCGTGGCGTCGGACGTGCTCACGTCGCGGATCTCGAGGCCCGAGGTCCGCGACCCCGCCACGACCGTGTCCACGTCGACCGGATACGACTCGAAGACCACGAGGGTGTCGAACAGGCGCGGGTGCCCGGTCGCCGCGGTGATGTCGCCGAGTCCGACGAACTGGTGGTCGAGCATGCGGGCGCGGGCATGGTGCAGTTCACCGATGAGAGCGGCCAGCGATCGACCCGGTGCGACGTCGGCAACGACCGGCACGGTGTTGATGAACAGGCCGATCATGCCGTCGGCACCGTCGAGGTCGGCGGGCCGCCCCGACACCGTCTCACCGAAGACGACTCGTTGCTCGCCGGTGAAGCGGGACAACACGATCGACCATGCCGCATTCAGCACGGTGCTCGTCGTCGTGCCCAGCGTCCGCACCGTCCGTTCGAGGGCGGCCCGGGTGGTCGCGGACACCCGCGCCGTCACCTCGTGCCGCCGGGGCTCGCGGTCGGCACCGGGGTGCACCTGTGGACGGACCAGCGTCGGAACGATGTCGGCGAGATGCTCGCGCCAGGCGGTGATCGCGGTCGCGGCGTCGCGTCGGTCGAGCCAATCGAGGTAGGACTCGAAGTCACGTGCCGGCGTGATCGCCGGGCGGCCGAGGTGGGCCGCGAGGAGGTCGGCGACGAGAATCGGCCCCGACCATCCGTCCAGGATGATGTGGTGTGCGGTGATGACCAGTGTGCACGCGGGGCCCGTCACCGTGTCGTGGGACACCGCGGAGAACCGGATGAGCGGCGGGTCGTCCAGGACAAACGGGCGTCGTAGGTCCTCGTCGGCGATCTGCACGATCCGCGAGGCCGCGTCGGCCATGCTCAGACCGGTGAGGTCCACGCCGCGGAAGTCGGGTTCGGTCACCGCGGGATGATCGGCCGGGGGTACCACCACGACCAGCCGACCCGACGGTGTGCGGGTGAACCCCGAGCGCAGTACCCGTTGCCTGGTCAGCAGTTCGCGGACGGCCGGCAGGATCATGTCGGCGGGGTGAGCTCCGTCGAACTCGATGACCGACTGGGTCACATAGGGATCGACGCCGACCAGTCGCTGGGCTTCGTAGAAGAGCCCCTGTTGGAGCGGCGTCGGCGGCCAGATCGCGTAGCGGCCGCGCGTCCGTGCTGCGCGTGTCCGGGTGGCGAGCACGTGGTCGATGTCCGTCTGGTCGAGCCCGCCGATCACGTCGGTCTCGCTCGGACCCGGGTCGCCCACGGCATCCACATACGCGGCGAGCGAGGACAGTGCAGATTCCCAGCGATCGGCGATCCCGCCCAGCGCGGACTCGTCGAACAACCCCTCGGGTGCGGTGAGGTCCACTCGCAACTCCCGACCCCCCGCGGTCGCCACCGAGGCGGCCGTCACGGTCAGCGCCGCCAACGCGATCATGTCTCCCCGAACCGACGGCGGAAGCGGCGGCGCGTCACCGATCGGCACGAAATCCGTTGCCGTCGAATCGGTGTCGTCGATGTCTCCGCCCCCGAGCAGACCCAGGTAATTGACCGTGATCGGCGGGAGGGGCCGGTTTCGCAGCGGCGAGCCGGGACGCAGCCATCGCAGCGGCCCGAACGCGATGCCGTTGTCCGGCATTCGCGACTGAGTGTCCTTGAGCGCCTTGACCATCGTCGCCAGACGATGACCGGGGGTGGCCTCCGCGGCGGCCTCACCTCGTGCTGCCGGGGCGGTCGCCTCCACCGGCCCGGGGACGTCGACGCTCACGGGTACGAACGAGGTGAACCATCCGACCGTCTCGGTCAGGTCGGCGCCGGGTGCGATGCCCTCTTCGCGGCCGTGGTTCTCGATCACCATCGACACCGGACCGGACGCCGTGACCGGATCCCGCAGCGCGAATGCCACGGCCGCGGCCACCACGGTGTCCGGGCGCGCACCGAACGTCTCGGTGACCGTGCCCAAGACCCGCTCTGCCAGAACGGCTCCGACGGTGCGGGACACCGAGATCGTGGTCGCGAGACGGTCCCGGGCCCGGTCGATCTCCCACTCCGCCGGGGTCGGCGGCAGCTGGCGCGACCACCACTCGATCTCCTCCGCGCGGTCGGCGAGTCCGGCCAGCACACCCGACCAGCGCCGGAACGAGGTGCCCGAGGCCGAAAGTCCCGGTGTCTCCCCGTTGCGGTACTGCCACCACGCGCGCCCCAGACCGGCCACGATGGTCGGCCACGACACGGCGTCGACGCCGAGATGATGGGCGGCGACGACGAGTCGGCCGGTGCCGTCGGCGAAGCGGACGCCGATCGCCGCGACCAGTCGTCCGTCGGCCGGCGACAAGGTCGCGAGGGCGCGCGCATGGGCTGCCCGGATGGCGCTGTCGACGGAGCGCGCCGGCGTCGATGGCCGGCTCGATGTCGAGATGTCCGAGCGGTCGAGGATCTCGACCGTGATGTCACCCGGGTCGCCGTCGCCCGCCACGACGACCGGACCCCCGACGGAGTCGGTCCGCAGCGATGCGGTCAGCATCGGATGGGCCGCGACGACCGCGGTCACCACCGCGCGGACGGCGGCCTCGTCCGCCTCGACCGGCAGCGCGAGCACCGTGCTCTGCGAGAAGTCCGCGAGGTCGTCCGGGTCGTCGGCGAGGTCGAGCATCCACGCCAGGCCCGGGGTCATCCCGACCGGACCGATTGCCCCGCCCGGCATTTCGTCGAGTCCCCGGATCGCCTCCGTCTGTGCACGACGGGCCAGCTCACGGATGGTCGACGCCGCGAACACATCGCGCGGGGTCAGATGGAGCCCCGCGGCGCGCAGCATCGACGTGAGGCGGATGGATGCGATGGAGTCCCCGCCGAGTTCGAAGAACGACCGGGTCACCGCGACGTCCTCGACCCCGAGCAGTGATGCAACGACTGCTGCGACGGTCCGTTCCGCGTCGTCGGCGGGTGCGGCGTCGGCGTGGACGGCTTCCGACAACGGGTCGAAGCGAGGCGCCGGGAGCGATTTCCGGTCCAGTTTGCCGGTGCTGCCGAGCGGCGCTTCGGTCAGCGGCACCCACAGTGTCGGCCGCATGTACGCCGGCAACGACGCGGCCACCGCCTCCCGCGCGCGTGCGATGAACCCGTCCCCGTCCGGTCCACCGCCGCCGGGTCCGATGAGATATCCCACCAGGTGGTCCGAACCGCCCGGGGCGCGCGCGACGGTGACCACGGCCTGGCGTACACCGTCGATGCCGGACAGGATCGCCTCGATCTCACCGAGTTCGATCCGCTGTCCGCGGAGTTTGACCTGGAAGTCGCTGCGTCCCAGGTACTCCAGGTCGCCCGCACGGTTACGCCGGACGAGGTCGCCGGTGCGGTACAGGCGTCGGCCGCCGCCTGCGGGATCGGCGACGAACCGTTCGGCGGTGAGGTCCGGCCGCGCCGCATACCCGCGGGCGAGCTGGACGCCTCCCAGATACAACTCGCCGGTGACGCCCGCCGGCACGGGACGCAACCGTGCGTCGAAGACGAACGTCTGGGTGTTCCACACCGGCCGCCCGATGGGCACCACGTCCGCGCCGGGGTCCGGAGTCGCGACGGCGACCTCGACGGCGGCTTCGGTGGGACCGAACAGGTTGGAGACGCGTACGTGTGGGAGCGCCACGCGCGTCGCCAGCAGCGTCGCCGGTGGCAGGGCTTCACCGGAACAGTAGAGGTGTCGCAGGCTCGGCAGGGGCGAAGCAGCATCGTCGCGGATCTCACCGGCGCCGGGAGCGGAGCGAGCGGGCCGAATGTCACCGGCGCCGGGAATCTCGTCGATGAACACGGCGAGCAGTGACGGTACGAAGTGCACCGTGGTGATCTGCTCGGCGTCGATCAGCCGAGCCATCGAATGCGGATCGAGATGGGCGTCGTCGGGCGCGATGACCAACCGGGCGCCGGTCAGCGCCGGGGTCAGCAGTTCGGGCACCGACACGTCGAAGGTGAAGGGCGTCTTCAGGAGGATCGAGTCGTGCGGTCCGATCCCGAATTCGTCGACTCCCCATCGCAATCGGTTGAGTACGGCGCGATGGGACACCGTGACGCCCTTGGGTCGGCCGGTGGACCCCGACGTGAAGATGGTGTACGCCGCGTGGTCGGGGCGCAGTATCGACAGACGTTCGTCGGCGGCGACCGGGACGGTGTCGAGGTCGACCGGGTTCGCGGCGTCCACAACGATCGCGCGGGCGACAACTTGCGCCGCGGGCGCCCGGTCGTCGCAGATCAGCGCGATCCTCGCGTGCGCGGTGTCGACCATGTGGCGAACGCGGTCGGAGGGAGCGTCGGGTGCCACCGGCATGTACTGACCGCCGGCGGCGAGTACCGCGTGGACCGCGATGACCAGTTCGATCGACCGCGGCATGCACACCGCGACGCAGTCCTCCGGGCCGATCCCGAGCGCGATGAGTTCCCGCGCGAGGGTGGCCACCCGCGCCGCGAACTCGCGCTGGGTGAGAGTGCGGTCCCCGAAACGCACCGCAACCGCCTCCGACGCTCGCAGATGGTCGGCGGCCGCGATCGCGGCCGGGATCGTGAGGTCGGGCAGGACGACCGCGGGACCGACCGAGAGCTGTTGTTGCGCATCAGCTTCGGCTGCGGTGAGGATCGGGAGGTCGGCGACCGGCAGGTCGGCGTCGTCGGCGAGCGAGCTGAGTGCCGCGGACAACGCCGCGGAGATCATCTCCGCGGTCGCCGGGTCGAACAGCGCAGTGGCATAGGCGATCGAGCCGGTCAGCCCACCGTCGGCGGTCTCGCGGAAACCGATGGTGAGGTCGAATTTCGCGGCGGTGTCCTCGATCTCGACGAACTCGGTGTCGAGATCGGCCAGTGTGCCGAGCACCGGTCCGCCGCTTGTGGAGTGGACGAGCAGCACCTGGGCGAGCGGCTCCACGTTCTCGATGCGCTGCGGGTTCACCGCGTCGATCACCCGCTCGAACGGCACGTCGGCGTTGTCGAACGCCGCGAGGTCGGCGTTCTTGACCTGCTCGAGCAACGCGCCGACGGTGAGGTGCGGCTCGACGTCGACCGACAGGATGACGGTGTTGACGAACATGCCGATCAGCTGGTCGATCTCGCGTCGGCCTCGTCCTGCGACGGGCGTGGCCACGGCGATCCGGTTCGTCGACGTCAGGCGCGCGAGGACCGCGACGGTGGCCGTGTGCGCGACCATGAACAGGGTGGCACGGCGGGCGGCGGCACGTCGGCGCAGTCGCGACACGACGGCCGCGGGCAGCGACCACCGCACCGTGGCCGCGCGTCCGTCGGTTTCGGCGGGGCGCGGGCGGTCGATCGGCAGCGGAAGGGTGTCGGGCAGACCGTTCAACCGCTCGACCCAGAACCGCAACTGGCGCGCGATCAGGGAGTCGGCGTCCGCGGGGTCACCGAGCCGATGTCGTTGCCACACCGCGTAATCCGCGTACTGGAAGCGCAGGGCCGGCCAGTCCGGTGCGCGGCCCGACCGCCGGGCCGCGTACGCCCGCGCGATCTCGGCCGCCAGCACCGGTGCCGACTCACCGTCGGCGGCGATGTGGTGCAGCGCGATGACGAGTACGTGGTGATCCGCCGACGCGGTGATGACGCGCACCCGCACCGGTAGGTCCGTCGTCACGTCGAACGTGGTCGTGATGAGTTCGTGGATCTCCTGGTCGACGACCTCGTCGGAGGATGCGGCGGCCCGCGGCGGGACCACGGTGTGCCCGATCTTGATGCGCCCGGCCCAGTCGTCAGGTGCATGCGCCACGGGTTCGACACCGACGGCGCGAGCGCCCGTTTCGGCCGACGCGGACCCGGCCGCGATGGATTCCGCGCCGGTGTCGCCGTCGGGCGTCGTCGTCGGGTAGATCGTGCGCAGCACCTCGTGGCGGTCGACGACGTCGAGGATCGCCGCCCGCATCGCGGACACGTCGAGGTCGCCGCGCAGACGGACCACGATGGGGATCACGTAGGCGGCGGAGTGCGGATCGAACTGGTTGAGGAACCACATCCGGCGCTGGGCGTACGAGAGGGGCGCCGGGTCCGGCCGGCGGATCGCCTCGAGCGCGGGCAGATCGGCACCGCGACCGTGTTCCCCCGCATCGACGGCGGCGGCCAGCGCCCGGACCGTCGGCGTCTCGAACAGCGCGCGGACTCCGATCTCCACGCCGAGCGAGCCACCCAGGCGGGCCACCACCCGGGTCGCCGACAGCGAGGTGCCGCCGAGATCGAAGAACGACGCCTCGGCCGACACCTCCTCCGCGGCATCGAGTCCGAGGACCTCGGCGTAGACCGCGGCGACCGCCTGCTCGGTTGCCGTCGACGGCCGGACGTGGACGTGTCCACCGAAACGCGGTGTGGGCAACGCCCTGCTGTCGAGCTTTCCGGTGGCCGTCAGCGGGATGTCGTCGATCGGCACGATCACGGTGGGCACCATGTGGGCGGGGAGCCGTCGAGCCGCGTGGGTCGCGACGTCTGCGGTGTCGGGCGCAGCGCCGGCGACACCATGGACCCAGGACACGAGGACCGTCTCACCCGAGGTCGGGTGCTCGATTCCGGCGGTCGTCGAGAAGTCCACCCCGGGGTGCTCGCCGAGAACCGCGTCGATCTCACCGAGCTCGATCCGGAAACCCCGGATCTTGACCTGGAAGTCGCTGCGGCCCAGGAAGTCCAGCGTCCAGCGGCCGCTCCGTCGGCGCCATCGTACGAGATCACCGGTCCGGTACATCCGCTCGCCCGGCGCGCCGAACGGTGCCGCGACGAAGCGCTCGGCGGTCAGCGCGGTCCGGCCGACGTAGCCGGCGGCGAGGGCGGAACCCGCCAGATACAGTTCCCCGGCCACGCCGGCGGGAACGGGATGCAGGCGGGGATCGAGAACTGCGGCGGTGACACCGGCGATCGGACCGCCGATGGTGACCGCGGAGTCGGGCCGCATCGGTGCCGACGATGTCGCCCAGATGGTGGTCTCGGTGGGACCGTAGAGATTGTGCATCGAGCGACCGGCGGACCAGGCCCGGACCAGTTCCGGCGAACAGACGTCACCGGCGACGGAGATGACCTCGAGATCGGGGAACCCGGTGCCGGTCGCCGCGCCCGATTCGGTGACCGCCTCGGACACCGTGGCGAGGGCGGTCGGGGTGATCGTCGCGTGGGTGATACGCTCCCGCCGCAGGATCGCCGCGAGTTCGGTGCCGCCCGTGACCCCGCCGGGCACCACGACCATGGTCGACGCGGCCGCCACCGCGACCAGCGTCTCGAACACCGCGGCGTCGAAACCCGGTGCCGCGAAGCGGAGTACGCGGGCCGCCGGCGTGAGTCCGAATCTCGCACGGGCATCGGCGACCAGGTCGGCCAGTCCGCGGTGGGTGACCGCGACGCCTTTCGGCCGGCCGGTCGAGCCGGACGTGAAGATGACATAGGCCGTCTCGTCGGGGCGCGGACGTCGGGCGGACGCGACTCCGGTCTCGTCCGGACCGCCGGGCTGTTCGGCAACGACCCAGTCCACCGCGGCAGCCGCCGGTCGCAGCCCGGCGACGACCTCGGACGAGGTGACCCCGAGACGCGCGTCGACGGTGTCCAGCATGTAGCGCAGGCGCTCCCCGGGCAGGCCGGGGTCGACGGGCGCCACCGCCGCGCCCGTGCGCGCGATGGCCCAGAACCCGACCGTGCCTTCGAGAGATCTCGGTGTGGCGAGGGCGATCACGGCGTCCGGCCCGGCGCCACGCGCACGGAGTACGTCGGCCAGCCGGCGCGTACGGAGGTCGAGCTCGGTGTACGTCAGGTGCTGCCCGTTCTCGGTGACCGCGATGCCGTCGGGGTTCACGGCGATCGCGGCGTCCAGCAGGTCGGCGAGCGTCGACCTCGCCGACGCGAGACCCGGTGCCGCGATCACCGCATCCGAGTGATCGTCTCCGGTGGACAGGTCGCCGACCGGCGTGTGCGGCTCGTCCACCACCGCTCGCGCGATGGCGGTCATCCGACGGACGAACGCGTCCACCGTGCCGGCGTCGAAGAGGGCGGTGGCATAGGTGACGATCACGCGCGTGTCGTCGGCCGGGCTGCGGCCCGGCTCGTCGAGGACCGTGATCTGCAGGTCGACCTTCGCGGTGGTGACCGGGGCCTCGATCTCGGAGACGACGAGCCCCGGCAACTCGACGGTCGGCCGTGCGGCGTTCTGGAATGCCAGAGCGACCTGGACCAGCGGCGGATGCGCGGTGTCGCGTACCGCGACGACCTCGTCGACCACGGTCTCGAACGGCAGGTCGGCGTGATCGAGTGCGGTCACGTCGATCTCGCGGATGTCGTCCAGCAGATCGGTGAACGAGGCCGCTCGACGCACCCGGCTGCGCAGCGCCAGCGTGTTGACGAACATCCCGATCAATGGGTCCAGATCGCGCTCGCCCCGACCCGCGACCGGGGTCCCGATGACGACGTCCTCGTCGGCGCCGGACCGGACGAGAGTGACCGCGAGCAGGGCGTGGACGGCCATGAACATCGTCGCGCCGTGCCGACCGGCGAGGTCTCCCAGAGCGTTCCAGGTGGCGGCGTCGAACGTCGCCGACAGCTCGGCACCCGAGTCGTCCCGAACCGGGGTGCGCGGCCGGTCCACCGGCAACTCGATGAGTGCCGGCACCCCGGCGAGACGGGTTCGCCAGTGGTCGAGCTGACGTGCTGCGAGAGACGTGGGGTCGGCGGCGTCCCCGAGCCGAAGGTGCTGCCACACCGAGTAGTCGACGTACTGGATCGGCAGGGGCGCCCAGCTGGGTTCGCGGCCGGCCGCGCGCGCCTCGTATGCGGTGACGAAGTCGGTGACCATCGGCGCGACGGAGCCGCCGTCGCTGATGATGTGGTGCACCACCAGGACCAGGATCACGGCGTCGTCGGCGACGCGGATCAGGCGGGCCCGAACAGGCGCACCGGCTTCGAGGTCGAATCCACGACTGGTGATCTCGGCGATGGTGGCCGTGACGTCGCCCTCGCCGGCGCCGCGCATGTCGATCGGGGGTGTCACCCGGACGTCGTGTCGAGGGTCTCCCGCGGGCGCGATGACCTGCTCGGGAACGCCGTCCACCGATACGAATCGCGTGCGCAGCACCTCATGTCGCGCAAGCAGATCCGCGAGAGCCGCGGCGACGACCGCAGGGTCCGGGGACCGGTCATCCGCCGCCTCCGGACCCGAACCCGATGCGGCATCGAGGCGGAGCACGGCCGGGATGAGATACCCGGCCCCGCCCGGATCCAGCGTCTCCAGAAACCAGATTCGACGCTGTGCGGGCGACAACGGGAGCACCCCGTCGCGGCCCACTCGGCGCAGGGGCACCCGGCGATCAGCTCCCCCGCGTCCGTCGTGGTCTCCGGGGTCGCGTCCGTCGATGACCGCTGCCAGACCCCGGACCGTCGGATCGGCGAACACTTCTCGCGCGGAGACCGTCGTGCCGAAATGCTCGGCTGCCCGGGCGGCCACCCGGGTAGCGGTGAGCGAGTTGCCACCGAGATCGAACAACGACGTGGTGACCCCGACGTCGCTCACGCCCAAGATCTCGGCGACCAGTGCGGCCAGGGCCGCCTCGGTCGCGCCGGCGGGCGGCTCGGCGACCTCCGGGCCATCGCCGGACCCCGGATCGGGCAGCGCGCCGCGATCGAGCTTGCCGTTCACGGTGAGCGGCAGTCGGGGTAGCCGGACGAACCGGGTGGGCACCATGTACTCGGGCACCGCGGTCGCCAGGCGCGTACGGATCTCGCTGTCCGACAGCCCGACTGCGTCAACGGCCGACGAAGCGGCGCCGCCCGCGGCGACGAGGTAGCCGACGAGATGCTCGGTGTCGCCGAGCGTACGGATGTCCGCCCCCGCCGCGTCGACGCCGTCGAGCGCCGACATCGCCGACTCGACCTCTCCCAGCTCGATCCGGAAGCCGCGGAGTTTCACCTGGCCATCGCGTCGTCCCACGAATTCGATGGACCCGTTGCGGGACATCCCGACGTCGCCGGTCCGGTACATCCGACCGCCCGGCGGTCCGAACGGGTCGGCGACGTACCGTGTGGACGTCTGACCGTGCCGGTTCAGGAACCCGCGGGTGACCTGGGCGCCCGCGACGTACAGTTCACCGGGCACGCCGTCGGGCACGGGGGCGAGCCGACCGTCGAGGACGTACACCCGCGAACCGAGCAGCGGGGTCCCGATGTCGGAGGCGGTTGCCCGGTCGACGAATGCGCGCGTCAGATCCCGACGGGTCATGTAGACGGTGGTCTCGGTGGGACCGTACATGTTGTTCAGTTGCGGGCCCGCGACATCGGCGCCGGGACGGGTCGCCGACCCGTCGGCCGCCCGGTCCGTCTGCCATGTCCGGACATGCTCGTAGTCGAGGAGTTCGCCCGAGAAGTGCAGGCGCCGAACGGAGTCGGGCAATCGACGGCCGAGGGGTGGGCGGACGACCGCCGCGAACTGATAGAACGACGACGGGGTGAAGTTGACGATCGTGACCCCGTGTCGGTCGAACGCCTCGACCACGTCGTCCGGGGCGCGGGTCGTCGCGTGGTCGAGCACGAGGAGACGACCGCCGGCGCGCAGTGCGGCCCAGATCTCGCCGACCGAGACGTCGAACGCGTAGGAGTGGAACATCGACCACACGTCGTCGGGCGAACTCTCCACGACGGCGTCGAGCGCATCGAGCAGCGACACCACGTTGTCGTGGGTGACGACAACGCCTTTGGGGCGCCCGGTGGATCCGGAGGTGTACATCACGTAGGCGCTCGACTGGGCGGTCACGTGCTCCGGCAGCGGTGGGGTCGAGACCGACCGGGCATCGATGTCGTACTGCGCCAACAGGTCCTGCGGCGTGCACAGCGGCGCGGGCATCGCAGCCCAGGCTCCGGCCGTCTCGGCGTCGGCCACGACGGCGACCGGCGACGCGTCCTCGACGATCCCGCGCAGGCGCGCAACCGGGTGTGTCCGGTCGAGGGGTAGATAGGCGGCACCGGTCTTGAGAACCGCGAGCAACGCCACGATGAGGTCCACCGAGCGCGGAAGCGCGACCCCCACGAGTGTTTCGGGACCCGCACCACGATCGACGAGGGCGTGCGCCATCCGTTCGGAGCGCTCGTCGAGTTCCCGGTAGGTGAGCGACGCCCCGTCGAGGTCGGCGAGAGCGACGGCGTCGGCACGTCGTCGTGCGGCGATCCGGAAAAGCCCCGGCAGCGACTCGCGGTCACCGAGGCCCAGGATCTCGGTGATCCGCCGGTCGAGTTCATCGACGATTCCGGCCGCGGCGGTAGCGAGTTGCGATCCGCTCAGCCCCGCGCGCGGCATCAGCGCCGTCACCGTTGCGCGGAGGGCGGCGTCGGGCGCGACGCCCCGCTCCGCCAGGGTGATCGCCGAGGCCGAGACCCGGCGGTGCAGAGCACGGAAGGTCACCGGGCCGGCCGCCCCGGACATCGCCTCGTCGTCGCCGGCATGGGCGGCGGCGAGCGCCAGCAGCCGAAGCGCGGACGGGCGGCGCAGCGACGGCTGGGCATGCCCCGTCGAGGTGCGGGGAATCGAGGTGTCCGACGTCACGCGGGTTCCACTCGATTTCGCTGGACCGCGCCCGATCCGGCGCCCGTGTGGCCGTGCACGACGGCATCGGCGGCGGTGCGCACGCTGTCGAAGACCTCGTCGATGGACCGGTCGGCGTCGGCGAGGAGCGTCGCCACGGCGATCGTCAACGCCTCCGCCGGGTCTTCGTCGGGAATCGACATCGACATGGCGACCGCGGTTGCCTCGAGATCGGCGAAGGTCACCTGTGGCGCCCCCGCGACGCCGATGACCGTGTCGGGCGCGACGGCCGCGACCTCCGACACCAGCTCGTGCAGCGGCCGAACGGCATCGGTTCCGCGCACATCCGGCGCGTTCTGCTCCGCCCAGACGGCGAGATCCCCGATCGCAGTATCCGGCCGTGACACGATGTCGGCCAACAGATTTCGGAACCTCTCGGCGAACAGGGCCACCGTGCCGGGGTCGAAGAGATCGGTGTCGAAGGCGATCTGCCCGCCCAGCGCGCCGTTCCGGTCGACGCCGTCGGGGTCGCCCGGGTAGAGCATGACCTCGAGGTCCACCTTGGCGGGAAAGGACTCGGGCAGACGCGGCCGGACATGCAGCCCGTCGAGTTCGATGTCCGGGAACTCGAGATTCTGGTACGAGAGCATCACCGAGAACAACGGGTTGCGGCGTCCGCGGCGGACCGACGCACGGTCGGTCCGGGCGAGATGATCGACGATCTCGTCGAAGGACACGTCGGTGTGACCCAGGTCGGCGAAATCATCGGTGTGCACCCGTCGCAAGAGCTCCGCGAACGGCTCGTCGAGGCGAAGCCGCGTACGCAGGGGCACCGTGGTCGCGAGCATCCCCACCATGTCGGTCAGGGCGGGATCATCACGACCGGCGAACGGTGTGCCGATGACGATGTCGTCGCTTCCCGACAACCGCCCGATCAGGACCGCGATCGCCGCGTGCAGGACGGCGAACTGCGTCGTGTTGCCCACCCGCGCCATCTGACGGAGCATCGTCGCGGTCGACGACGGGATGTCGAGATCGACGACTCCGCCCACATGGCGGGGCTCCACGGGCCGGGGCCGGTCGGTCGGGATCGTCGCCGGCTCCCCCGCCCGATCCAGACGCTGCCCCCAGTACCGCAGTTGACGCTGCCGTTCCGTCTCCCCGTCGGGCCGCGTGGTCTGCAGGCGCTCGGCGTGCCAGATCGCATAGTCGGCGAACTGCACGCGCTGCCCCACCGCACTTCTCGATCCGGCTCGCCCCGAGATGCGGGCGGAGTAGAACTCGGCGAGGTCGCGGGCCAGCGGGCCGAGCGACCCACCGTCGGCGTTGATGTGGTGGACGACGAACACCAGCAAGTGCCGGTCCGGGCTCACCCGCAGGATCGTCGCGCGTACCGCCGGGGGGCCGGTCAGGTCGAAACCCGCTCCGACGACAGCGGCGACCTCGGCGCCCAACCGGTCCTCGGCGGGCATGTCGGGCCGGTCACCGGCGAGATCGACGAGCGGAATCCGCAACGCGTGCACCGCATCCGCAGCGGGGATGATGAGTTGCACCGGTGTGCCGTCGTGCAGCGGGTAACGGGTGCGCAGCGACTCGTGCCGCGCGACGAGGTCACCCACCGCGCCCGTGAGGGCCGGGACGTCGAGCCGGCCGTCGAGTTCCAGGGTCAGGCCGACGTTGTAGGCGGGCGAGGCCGGATCGGTCTGGTTGATCGACCACAGGCCGCGCTGCACCCCCGTGAGGTCGACGAGATGAGTGCGTTCGCGCGGCGTCAGCATGCGTCCCGAGACCGCCCGGTCGGCCGTCGCCACCGCCGCCACGAAGTCCGCGACGGTCGGGTTCTCGAAGAGCAGCGACATCGGCACGCGGCGTCCGACATGCTGTTCGACGCGATAGGCGACCTTGGTCGCCGACAGCGAGCTCCCGCCGAGTTCGAAGAACCCGTCGTACACGCTGACCTCCCGCAGACCGAGCACGTCGGCGAAGATCTGGGCCACGACGCCCTCGAGCCGGCTGCGGGGGCCGACATATTCACGTGCGGGCGAGATCTCCACCGCGGGCAGGGCGCGGCGGTCGACCTTGCCGGTCCGGGTCATCGGCAACTCGTCGAGCACCACCACGGTGTGCGGCACGAGGTGCGACGGGAGACGGGCGGCGGCGTGGTCGAGGATGTGCTCGGGTGCGGGGACCCGGTCGGCAGGGGCGGTCACATACGACACCAGCACCGTGTCCCCAGCCGGTGTCGACGTCCCGACGGTGACCGCGATGTCCACATCGGGATGGCTTGCGAGCACGCCGTCGACCTCGCCGGGTTCGACCCGCATGCCGCGGATCTTGATCTGGAAGTCGTTGCGCCCGTGGTAGACGATGTCGCCGGACGGTGTGCGCGTGACGAGGTCACCGGTGCGGTACATCCGCCCCCCGGTCTCGAACGGATCGGCGACGAACCGGCCCGCCGTCAGTCCGGGACGACCGTGGTAGCCGCGCCCGAGTGCCCGTCCCGACAGGTACAGCTCACCCAGGACACCGTCCGGCACCGGACGCAGGCAGGCGTCGAGGACCCGGACGCCGACTCCGGCGATCGGCCCACCGATAGTGACCGGTTCCGCGGGCCGGAGGGGCGCGGAGGCGGTGGCCCAGATCGTGGTCTCGCTGGGACCGTAGAGATTGAGCAGCGGGCGGCCCGCCGCGTGCCACCTCGCGACCAACTCCGGAGGGCAGGCCTCGCCCGCCACCATCACGACCGAGAGTTCGGGCACCGCCGCAGGATCGAGAGTGGCGAGCGCGGTGGGCGTCATGATCGTGTGGGTGACCCGGTGACGGGCGATGATGGTCGCCAGCTCGGGACCGGCGAACACCTCGGGTGGGCTGATCGTCAGCTGGGCGCCCGAACACACCGCGAACACGATCTCCCAGACCGCGACATCGAATCCCGGTGCGGCGACGTGGAGTATGCGCGAGTCCGGGCCCGCGCCCAAGCGATGCTGCTGCTCGCCGACCAGTTCGGCGAACCCGGCGTTGGTCACCGTGACGGCCTTGGGCCGGCCGGTGGACCCGGAGGTGAATTGGAGATAGGCCGCGTCGTCGAGGGCGATCGGCCGTACCCGCTCGGCGTCGGCCACCCGGTGCGTCGGCCGTCCGGCGATTCCCAGATCCACCTCGAGGTCATCGAGAACCAGCTGCGCGACCGTGGATCGGGTCGCCGAGGACCCGGCGCCGTCCGTGGTGACGGGATCCGCCGTGATGACCAGAACCGCACCGCTGTCGGCGAGCATCGCCGAACGGCGGGCGGCGGGCAGACGGGAGTCGATCATCACGAAGGCGGCGCCGCTCATGGCCACGCCCAGTACGGCCAGGACCGACCGGGGCGAGCGCGGGATGCTCACCGCGACGACGTCGCCTGGGCCGATGCCGCGTTCGATCAGGACGCGGGCGATCTGATTGGTCGTGGTCGTCACCTCGGACCAGCGGACCGCGCTCTCCCCGAGCAGGGCAGGGGCGCCGGGGTCGGCGCTCGCGAGACCGCGCGTCAGCAGGGTTGCGAGGGTCTGCTCGGGACGCGATCCCCGGGCCGGCGCCGCCAGGGTACGCATCTCGTCCGGGCGGAGCAGGTCGATCGCACCGATGCTCCGCGACGACTCGTGCACCATCTGCTCCAGGACGAACTCCAGCCGCCGCGCCATGTCGCGCACCGTAGCGTCGTCGAAAAGATCGGTTGCATAGGCGAATTCGACGTCGTAACGGTCGGTGCGGTCGGTGACCGACACGGTCACGTCGTACTTCGCGGACGGTACCCGGGCATCGAGGACCTCTGCGGACCCGGCCCATCGGGCGAGCTCGGCCAACTGATCGGGTTGAACCGTCAGCGCGACCTGGAACAGCGGCGAGTGCGACGGCGACCGGTGTGGCGCGACAGCGTCCACGACCCGTTCGAACGGGACGTCGGCGCGGCTCATCGCACGCGCGCAGCGGCGATGCGCGGCGGTGACGAAGTCGACGACGGTGTCCCCGGGTTGCAGGGTCGTTCGCAGCACGACGGTGTTGACGAACATGCCGACGAGGTCGGCGAGCGCCGGATCGTCGCGGCCGGCGACCGCGGTCCCGATACTCACGTCGTCGGTGGCGGCCAGCCGACCCAAGGTGATCGCCAGGGCGGACTGGAACACCGCGAACGGGGTGACCGCCAACGATCTCGCGAGCTGCCGGATCCCCGCGGTCAGGCCCGTCCCGAGCACGGTGTCCACATGCGCTCCGCTGCTCGACATCACCCGCGGACGCGGCCGATCGGTGGGCAACTGCAGCAGATCCGGCGCGCCACGCAACTCCCCCCGCCAGAACTCCAGGCCCTCGACCAGAACCGACGACGGCGCATCCGGCGTTCCGAGCGTCTCGGCGCGCTCGACGGCGACATCGGCGTACTGCATCGGCAACGGCGCGAGATCCGGCTCCGCACCCGCGCGCCGACTGTCGTACGCGGTCATCAGATCTCGCAGCAGCGGCCGGAGCGAGTGCCCGTCGGCCGCGATGTGATGAAGGACCAGCACGACGATGTCGCCATCCGGATGACCGGTCAGCAGGCGGTACCGGAACGGGATCTCCTCGGCCAGGTCGAAGCCGACGTCGGTGATGGCGGAGATCGCCTTGTCCACATCGTCTCCGGCGTCGGTCACATGTGTCCCGCTCGCTGCGCTCCCGGCGACAGTGACATGTGTCCCGCTCGCTGCGCTCCCGGCGACGAGTTCAACATGTGTCCCGCCGGCCAGAAGATCGGCAGCCGTGCGCGAGTCCAGGATTCGCTGCTCGGGTTCGCCGTCGACGACCGGGAACACCGTGCGCAGGATCTCGTGCCGGTCCACGACGTCCCGGACCGCCCGGTGCATGGCATCGGCGTCCAGCGCGTGCGCCAGGCGCAGCGCGCCCGACATGTTATAGGTCGACTCGGCCGGCGACATCCGGTTGATGAACCACAACCGGGTCTGCGCCTGCGACAGCGGGATTCGCGCCGGACGGGGTGGTTGCGACCGGGTCGCGGCGGACCGGTCGGACTGCGGGACGACCACGGCGCGTGACGCGAGATCGGCGAGGTCGACCGCGTCGAAGACGTCGGTCAGGGCGATCCCCAGCCCGTGGTCGACACGTGCGCGGGCCACCATCCGGGCGGCGAGCAACGAATCCGCACCCAAAGCGAAGAGATTGTCCGAGACGCTGACCCCCTCACGGTCCAACGCCTCCTCCACCAGCGACACGATCGCCCGCTCGACCGGGGTCTGCGGCGTCCGGAAACTCGTTGCGGCGGAGCCGAGTACGGGAACCGGCAGCGCGCGTGTGTCCAGCTTGCCCGACCGGGTGGTGGGAAACGCATCGAGGAAGACGATCCCCGGCGGAACCATGTGTCCGGGGAGTCGCCGTCGGCAGTGCGCACGCACAGCGTCGGCATCGAGCAGTTGCCGGGTGTCACCGGCATCATGATCGGCGCGGGAGTCGGGCACGGACCCATCCCGGCGAGCACGGAGATAGGCGACGAGAACCGGTGCGGGCCCGAGATCGCGGCGGGCGACGACCGCTACCGCGTCGACGCCCGGGATCGCGGCGATCACCGCCTCCACCTCGCCGGGTTCCACGCGCTGACCCCGGATCTTGATCTGCTGATCGGTTCGTCCCAGATACTCCAGTTCACCGTCGGCAGTCCATCGGACCAGATCCCCGGTGCGGTACATCCGGGCACCCACGTCCCCCCGCGGATCGGCCGTGAACCTGCCCGATGTCAGTCCCGGAGCACCGACGTAGCACGATGCCAGCTGCGGCCCCACCAGATACAACTCGCCGGCGACCCCGACCGGAACCGGACGTAGTCGGCCGTCGAGGACCCGCACCTCGGTCCCCGGTACCGGGTGTCCGATCGGAACGACGGGACCATCCGTCGTGACCCGCTGGGCGGTCACGTCGATCGCCGCCTCGGTCGGCCCGTACAGATTCACCAGTCCGGCACGGGTGGTCGACCGTACGCGCCGGGCGAGCCGGGCCGGCAGCGCCTCGCCCGACGTGAACACCCATCGCACGTGATCGGGTAGGGAGAGCCGTTCGTGCGCCACCGTGTCGGTTCCGCCGAAGTCGTCGACGGACTGAGTCGTCGAACCACCGGGGTCCGGTCCGAGCACCACGTCGAGATAGGCATCGAGCATGGACGGTACGAAATGCAGGACGGTGACGCCGGAGCGCGCGATGAGGTCGCGTAGGTACGCGGGATCGCGGTGTCCGCCGGGCATCGCGATCACCATCCGCGCCCCGACGCGCAACGGCCACAGCAACTCCCAGACCGACACGTCGAAGGTCGCCGGCGTCTTGTACAGCACGCCGTCCCCCGCGGCGATCGGGTGACCGTGCTGCATCCACCCGAGGCGTTGCTCGATCGCCCGATGACCGATCTCGACACCTTTGGGCGTCCCGGTCGATCCCGAAGTGAAGATGACGTAGGCGGCCAGATCAGTCGGAACCCGGGTCTCCCGATGCGGCCATGCCGTCGGACCTCGACGCGGGGAGTCGAGACCGGCGACGAAGTGTGCGTCGACGACCAGTGCGGGTTCGACCGCGGCGATGATCGCCTGTCGCCGCTCGTCCGGTTCGGCCGGATCGACGGGCACGTAGGCCGCACCCAGCCCGATCGCGGCATACACGGCGCACACCTGCTCGATCGAGCGGTCCAGTGCCACGACGATGCGATCGCCGCGCCGGGCGCCCAGACTCGTGAACCGGTCCGCGAATGTGTCGCAGGCACGCGCGAAGTCGCGGTAGGTGAGGGTGGTGTCGCCGAACGTCACCGCGGGCGCATCCGGCGTCGACTCGACCTGGCGATCGAAGGCGGCCAGCACGTGCTCACCGACCACGCCGACGGCCGGCCCGCCGGAACCGAGGTCTTCCAGGGTTGCCGACTCCCCGGCCATCAGCAGGTCGAGGTCGGTGACCGGCCGGTTGGGGTGCGCGACGAACTGTGTGAGCACGTTGAGCAGGCGATCGCGGTGCGCCTCGAGTTCCGCCGACCCGTACAGCGTGGGGTTCGCGTGCAGACCCACTTCCAGCGGGGCCTCCGGGCCGGCCGCGAAGACGTTCATCACCAGGTCTTCGACCAGACCGGCGGACAGCATGTGATAGCGCACGCGGGCGCCGTCGATGACGATCGGCTTGTCGAACAGCAACAGGTTGACCAATGGTCCGAACGACGTACCGCGGGCATCACCGAAACCGGCTGCCGCCCTGATGTCCTCGGATCGATACCGTTGATGGCGCAGACCCGCGGTGATCTCCGCGCTGACCGCCGCGACGACGTCGGCGCACGTCGCGGAGGAGATTCCGTCCACGCGCAGCGGCAACATGTTGGAGACCATCCCGGCCGAGTGCCGGACGCGCGCCGTCGTCCGTGCGGTGACCGGCAGACTGAGGACGATGTCGTCGCTGCCGGACATGCGCGCGAGGAACGCGGCGAACGCGGCGGTGAGGATGGCGGCAACCGAGGCGTCGAGGTCCCGGGCGCACCGACGCAGTGCCTCATCCAGTTCGGGACCGAGCAGCCCGGCGGAGACGACGGTCTCGTTGCGGACGCCGGCGGTGGCCGGGTGTGCCGCGAGGCTGACCCGCTCGGGGAGCCCGGCGGCGCGTTCCTGCCAGAATTCGCGGTCTTTCTCGAACCGCGTGCTCTGCCGGTAGGCGGCGTCGTCGGCGACCACCTCGGCGATGCTGGCGCGGCGGACCGGTCGGCGTCCGGTTCGCGGCGGGACCGTGGCAGCGACCTCCGCCGCAGAACTCGGCGCGCGGTGCTCGTTGTAGCGCGCCACCGCTTCGTGCAGGCACATCAGTGCGCCGTATCCGTCGAACGCGATGTGGTGACCGCGCATGTACCAGTACGTCCGGTCGTCGGCGATCCGGATGAAGGCCGCGACGGCGACCGGATCGGCCAGCAGGTCCACCGACCGCTGATGGTCGGCGCGCATCCAGTCGGCGGCTGCCGATTCGGGATCCGGGTGCGTCCGCAGATCGACGTCGATCACGTCGAACGGAACGGAGAAGTCGATGTACTGCCGAGGCGTGCCGTCGACCTCGACCACGCGCGTGTACGCCGTCTGCAGGTCGCGTGCCGCCTCCAGCACTCCCCGACGGAACAGCTCCCGATCGAACGGGCGTCCGTCGTCGACGATGTCGAGGTAGTGCGCGACGGTGACCGAGTGGTCGTCGACCAGGTTCTCGGCAAACCACATGGCGCGTTGGGCCGCGGTCAGATCCAGTAGATCCGCCCCTCGAGGCGCGCGGAGTGCCCCCGGGCGCCAGTCTCCCCCAGTCCCATCTCGGTGGGACACAGTGTCATCCATGCGTCGTCCGACGTCGGTTTCGGCGGTTGGGTCGCTCGACGATGACGCCCCCGCGTCCCCCCGCAGCGATCGTCGAACAGCAACGAATCATACGCGGTACATCGCATCCGCTTCGGAAAGTGATACATCCCGCACGACCGGCCGTTCCCGACGATCAGACGACTTCGAAAACTGGTGTGACAGATGGGATCACCCGAGTGCGATAAAGCCACACTGGTCACTTTCGTACCGTCTGGCGTGGTTCCGGGTCCGTAGGATTCGGTCGTTCGACCGACACCGGGACAGAACGACATCTCGGACATGGCTTCGCTCGGCGCCGGGAGCGAAGCGAGCGGGCCGAATGAACACCGGCGCCGGGAGCGAAGCGAGCGGGCCGAATGGGCACCGGCGCCGGGAGCGAAGCGAGCGGGCCTCGATCGATGGAGTCGCAGCGCCGGACAAGGCAAGATCGGACTGGTGTCAGACGTGCAGTTGATCGAGGTGGGCCCGCGGGACGGGTTGCAGAACGAGCAGACCCTGCTCTCCGTCGAGGAGAAGATCGAGTTCATCGCCCGGGCCGTCGACGCCGGCGTGCGCCGGATCGAGGCGGTGAGTTTCGTGAACCCCAAACGCGTACCGCAGATGGCCGGCGCCGAGGAGGTCATGGCCGGGGTGCCCCGCGTGGACGGTGTCTCCTATATCGGTCTCGTCCTGAATCGTCGTGGTCTCGACCGCGCTCTCGCCTCCGCGGTCGACGAGGTGAACGCGGTCGTCGTGGCCACCGAGGCGTTCAGCCACCGTAATCAGGGCTGCAGCGTCGAGGACACCATTTCGGCGGCCGTCGATGTGGTGCGCGACGCGCGCGCGGCCGGCCTCGCGACGACGGTGACCATCGCGGTCGCGTTCGGCTGCCCGTTCACGGGCGAGGTCGACCCTCGCCGGATCTCCGACATCGTGGCGCGGTTGACCGATCAGGCCGCCCCGGACGAGATCGCTCTCGCCGACACGATCGGCGTCGGGGTTCCGGCGCAGGTCCGCGATCTCGCCGCCCGCACGGCGGAGCGTGCGCCCGGTATTCCACAGCGCTGGCATTTCCACAACACGCGGAACACCGGTTACGCGAATGCTCTCACCGCGCTCGATTCGGGGGCCGGCGCCATCGACGCCAGTGTCGGCGGATTCGGTGGGTGTCCGTTCGCTCCCGCGGCGACCGGCAACATCGCGTCCGAGGATCTCGTCTACGCACTCGATCGGTCCGAGGTCATCACGGGTGTCGACATGCAGGGGCTGATCGACGCCGCCGCGTGGCTGGGCCGGGCCCTCGACAAGAATGTCCCCGCACTCCTCGGACGTGCCGGAGCATTTCCGGCCGTCCGCGGAGACGGGGACATCTGAGCGGGACCCCATCGGTGCGAACGCACCGGTGGGAAACCCTTCGCCGACTATCCGGTGGTGTGGACGATCAGCACGTCGCACGCCGACTTGCGGGCCACATCGGCGGGGACCGATCCGAGGAGCCGGCCGGCGATCGAATTCAGGCCGCGATTGCCCACGACGAGAAGATCGGCCTTGACGTCGCTCACCAACTGCAGGAGCGCGTCGACCGGAGCACCCTTGACCGGGCGCTGCACCACGTTCGACGCACCGGCCTTGGTGGCCCGTTCCTTCGCGGTTCGCAGGATCTCCTCGGTCGGCGTCGATCCGGTGACCTGGTACGCCTCGTCTTTCAGGACATCCGCGGCGTCGCCGGCTCCGCGCTCGTTCGGGAAGTACGCGCACGCGATCACCAACTGAGCGTCGCCCGCGAGTGCACCCGCACGCTCCACAGCCTTCATCGACGACTCGGAGCCGTCCGTTCCGACGACGACGGTTTCGTAAGAGCTCATCCCAACCTCTCGACATGAATTCGCCTCGCTGCCCATCAGCGAGGCGTCATCGCGTATACCCACAATGCAGGGGTCCTGCACGGGGACATTAGTGTGCCACGGGCGCGTCTGTCCCCCGTTCGTGGTGATCGGCACATCGTGAACCCGACGCTGCCACCCCGAACAGACGTCACTTGATCCCGGCCGCGTCCATCCCTCGCATCTCCTTCTTCAGATCGGCGATCTCGTCGCGGAGTCGTCCGGCGAGTTCGAACTGCAGATCCCGAGCGGCACTCATCATCTGGTCGGTGAGTTGCGACACGAGGTCGGCGAGCTCGGCGCGGGGCATCATCGACACGTCACGCTTCTCGATGACCCCCGAACTACCGGCCTTCGACACCTCACCCTGTGCGCGGCGTCCGCGGCTGGAGTTGCGTCCGGAACCGCCGACCGCCACGGCCTCGTCCTCGGCTTCCTTGTAGACCTGGTCCAGGATGTCGGCGATCTTCTTGCGCAGCGGCTTCGGATCGATGCCGTTCGCCTTGTTGTACGCGATCTGCTTCTCGCGACGCCGCTCGGTCTCGTCGATGGCGTTGCGCATCGAATCGGTGATCTTGTCCGCATACATGTGGACCTCGCCGGACACGTTGCGGGCCGCGCGACCGATCGTCTGGATGAGCGACGTGGTGCTCCGCAGGAAGCCCTCCTTGTCGGCGTCGAGAATCGCGACGAGCGAGACCTCGGGCAGGTCGAGACCCTCGCGGAGCAGGTTGATGCCCACCAGGACGTCGTAGTCACCGGAGCGCAGCTGGCGGAGCAGTTCGACACGACGCAGGGTGTCGACCTCCGAGTGCAGGTACCGGACGCGGATACCGAGTTCGAGCAGGTAATCGGTGAGATCCTCGGCCATCTTCTTGGTCAGGGTGGTCACCAGGACGCGCTCGTCGCGATCGGTTCGCTCACGGATCTCATGGACCAGATCGTCGATCTGGCCCTTGGTGGGTTTCACCACGACCTGCGGGTCCACGAGTCCCGTCGGACGGATCACCTGTTCGACGAACTCGCCGTTGGACTGGCCCAGTTCGTACGGCCCGGGAGTCGCGGACAGATACACGGTCTGTCCGATGCGGTCGACGAACTCGTCCCATGTGAGCGGTCGGTTGTCGACCGCCGAAGGCAACCGGAATCCGTACTCGACGAGGTTGCGCTTGCGCGACATGTCGCCCTCGTACATGCCGCCGATCTGGGGCACCGTCACGTGCGACTCGTCGATGACGAGGAGGAAGTCGTCCGGGAAGTAGTCGATGAGCGTGGCCGGCGCGCTCCCCGCGGCTCGGCCGTCGATGTGGCGCGAGTAGTTCTCGATGCCCGAGCAGAACCCGACCTGACGCATCATCTCCAGGTCGTAGGTGGTGCGCATGCGCAGACGCTGGGCCTCCAGCAGCTTGCCCTTGCCCTCCAGCTCGGCGAGTCGCTCCTCGAGCTCGCGCTCGATGCTCGCCATCGCCTTCTCCATGCGCTCGGGCCCGGCGACGTAATGGGTGGCCGGGAAGATGCGCAGCGAGTCGACCTGGCGCACCACGTCACCGGTCAGCGGGTGCAGGAAGTACAGCGACTCGACCTCGTCGCCGAAGAACTCGATGCGCACAGCCAGTTCCTCGTAGGACGGGATGATCTCGACCGTGTCCCCGCGCACCCGGAAGCTGCCGCGGGTGAACGACATGTCGTTGCGCGTGTACTGGACGTCGACGAGCAGACGCAGCAGGGCGTCGCGATCGATCTCCTGACCGACCTCGATCTCGACGGACCGGTCGAGATAGGACTGCGGCGTACCGAGGCCGTAGATGCAGGACACCGAGGCGACGACGACCACGTCGCGTCGCGACAGCAGGCTCGACGTCGCCGAGTGACGTAGGCGCTCGACGTCGTCGTTGATCGACGAGTCCTTCTCGATGTAGGTGTCGGTCTGCGCGATGTACGCCTCGGGTTGGTAGTAGTCGTAGTACGACACGAAGTACTCGACGGCGTTGTTGGGCAGCATCTCGCGCAGTTCGTTCGCGAGCTGCGCCGCGAGCGTCTTGTTCGGCGCCATCACGAGCGTCGGGCGCTGGACCTGCTCGATGAGCCAGGCCGTGGTCGCCGACTTTCCGGTGCCGGTCGCGCCGAGGAGGACGATGTCCTTCTCCCCGGCCTTGATCCGGCGGGTGAGGTCTTCGATGGCGGCGGGCTGGTCGCCGGCCGGTTCGTACTCGCTGACGACCTGCAGGCGGGCATCGGTCCGCTCGATCTCGCCGACCGGCCGGAACTCCGAGTGCGCGATGACGGGGCGTTCTGCTGCAAAAGCCATAGTGCCAGGGTAAACGCGACCTATGACATCGATGTTCCCGCGGACCGGCGTCCGATAAGCGCGGCGACGAGCACGAGTACCGAGCACAGCGGGATGGGTTGACCGACGACGACGAACACTCCGACGTCGGCGAGGAGCGCGACGGGCGCCGCGACCCGGACCGCCGGGCCCGGAACCGGCGCCTTGCCGCGGGTCCGGCGCGGCACGCGCGACCACGGTTTCGCGATCGACAGCCAGCCCTGGAACGCGATCAACGTGGCCATCAGGACCGTCGACGCGAGCAGGCCGGCCGACGCGACTTCGCGGGCGCGCGCCGCCGAGTCGAGAGCTGGTGAGAGCACCGCGATCCCGACGACGAGCTGGCTCACCGTGATCGCGAACTTCACGAGGACCCACCAGTGGAGGAAGAAGCCCCACGGCGTCGTGGCGGACAACAGGAATCCCGACATCGCGGACACATTGGCCGAGACCACCAGGACCGTGGTGTCGAGGACGTGCGCGGCGACCGCGCCCCCGTCCCCGGGATTCAGCATCAGAACCGCCATCGCGAGCGCCTGGCTCATCCAACAGACGGACGAGAGCACGTGTATCCACAGCAGCACGTGCCGTGCGCGCTTGACGGTCGGCCGCGCTGTGATTCGTTCGCGGGCCACAGCACGGCCCCGTTCGGCGACGAAAGTCCTCATGTTCCGACCATCCCGCGGACCGGCGGTCGGACGCATCGGTGAGAACTCGGGCTTTCACCCTGAGATCGTCGGTGAGGCTGTCTAGATTCAGAGCATGACGAGCGATGGCGGGCGCACCGCCGACCCCGGGTCAGCACCGCACCCGCTGCACCCGCCGAAACGCGAGGTCTTCGACGTCCCGGCGATGACGAACACCGACAACAAGGGATTCGTCCGGGAGGTCGAGGAGTATCGCGTCACCGACTTCGGGCTGTACATGTCGCGCCACGCTCCCGGGCACCCCAGATTCGACCACCTGGAGTCATGGCTGCTACCCGCTTTGGGGTTGCGCGCCAACATCTTCCACTACCAGGGCGGCTACCGCGAAGGGCAGCGCCTGTACCTGGATGTCGGCCGGTTCGCCGGCCCCGACGACGACGGCCGGTGGCATGCCGAGGACTGGTACCTCGATCTCGTCGACGTGCCGGGCACCCCTCCCCTGCTGCTCGACACCGACGAGCTGCTCGAGGCCCACCGTGAGGGACTGCTCGACACCGCGCAGTGCGTCGAAGCCGTCGAGATCGCCACGCGTGCACTCGTCGGTGCGGCGGAACACGGCAACGACATACAGGCCTGGCTCGACGCCGCGGCGGGTGGCGCGGTGGCCTTTCGCGACCACGACCACCGTCGCCACGGCCAGGCCGGTAGATCAGTACGTCGGTAGCACGAAACAGGATCCGTTACGGATGAAGTCCGGGAGCTGGACGCCGGTGCCCACCGTGACCGCCCTCGACTTCTCGACTCCATCGAGGGTCGCCTTCAGCAGGTAGCGGCCCGGCGTCGACGGCCGCCACTTGGGCCGGATCTCGACACTCGTGGGCTTCTGGTCGTAGATCGTGACCGTGCGCCCGGCGCCCACCAGGGTGACCTTCAGATTCGACTTCGCCGAACGCGGATCGCTGACGAGAACCGACAGTGTGTAGGAACATCCCGCGCCGTACACCCCGTAGTTGAACGAGCCGTTGGCCGACGAGCCGTAACCCGGAAGAGTGTCCACCGCGATGCCCTGCAGCGCCGCCTCCGCCGGCGCGGCCAGCGCCACGCTTGCGCACGCAACTGCACCGAAAGCTATTGCGCCACTGGCAATCCGCGCGCGACTCCGACTTCCCCGACCGACCATGCTGTGCTCCACTCCTGGGCTTCGTCCTCAGCGACCACCCCCACCGCGGGGGCGTGCGACTCACAAGTTAGCAGCGGACGGGGCAGCATGTGCCGATTTTGGTAACGTTTGTAGTCAGTTTTTGTGCCAACCGCCGGTCAGCGTGTGACGACCCGCACCGTGGCAGGCCGCCCCGGGTCACAGGACCCGTACTGATCCGGTCCGGCCGGTGCGAATCCACCGTCGGCGAGACGATCCGCCAAGCCCTCCGCGGCGCCGGCGTCACGTGCGGTCACCCGCAACTCGACCGTCGCCGGGTCGACGATGTCGACCGCGGTGGCCAGTTCGCCGGCGAGCGCCCACAATCGGTTCACCAGACGCGCGGACGGACCATTGGGATTCGGTTCTGCTGCCACGAGTCCGGGCACCGACTCGGCGACGCGACGCTCGCGGACGTTCAACTCGAGCGGCACGAGGCGCTCGTCCCAGACCCGGGCGGCCGATGCCGCCAGTTCCTCGGGGGCGCCCGAGTTGTCCAGCCATACGTCGGCCACGGCACGACGCTGCTCGTCGGTCGCCTGCGCGGCGATGCGGGCACGGGCATCGGCCTCGGCAACACCCCGCATGGTCGTCAGCCGGTGCAACCGCACGTCGGCCTCGGCGAACACGATCACGACCAGATGGAAGAACGGCGCCGTGTGGTTCTCGACCAGCAGCGGGATGTCTTGCACCACAATTGCGTCGGCCGGTGCGTCGTCGAGCATGGCCTGAGTCCGCGCCCCGATGAGCGGGTGGGTGATGCCGTTGAGCGTCAGCCGCGACTCGTCGTCGACGAAGGCCTTCGCCGCGAGAGCCGGACGATCGAGACTCCCGTCGGCGGCCAGGATGTCCGGACCGAACGCCTCGACGAGCGCAGCCAGACCCTCGGATCCCGGCTCGACCACCTCCCGGGCGACCTTGTCCGCGTCGATGATGTACGCGCCCCGCTCGACGAACGTCTTTGCCACAGTCGATTTGCCGGCCCCGATGCCACCGGTCAGCCCAAGCCTGATCACGCCCACCAGTGTGACAAATTCCGTCTGCGACACGTAGGAAGGGCCCCGCCGAACACGATAGACCCCGTCTCGCGCGATGACCCTCAGCGGGTCACGACGTCGAGACGAGGTCTCCTCGGGTTGATGGATCAGCCGGTGACGGCCGCCAGTTCGATGGTCTCGTGCGGCAGGTCCGCCTCGCCGACCTTCTCGTTCTTGTTCAGATCGACGGCGACGATCTTCTTGGCCGCCGGGTCGCTGACGTAGGCGATGCCCTCCTGCACCACGACGTTCGGCATCGGGGACTGCCACTCGTCGGGTTCGGTCCACGCGCCGATGGCGGGGATCGTGGCGGTCTTGGCCGCCGTGTCGGCGTCGAAGACGTGTAGGGCACCGTCGGTTCCCAGGATCACGGCGGACCCGCCGGGACCGCGCTCGATGGACCGGAAGCTGTAGGAGGTGCCGAGGTCGACGAGCCGGAGCTGACCGGTGCGGGTGTCGGTGAGCGAGAACCGGGTCGGCCGTTCGAGTTCGGCGTCCGGATCGGACTTGTAGTCGCCGAGGATGATCGGTGACTCCTCGCTGCCGGCCTGGTTGCCGATGCGGCCGTACTCGTCGGGGCTCTCGACCTTGCGGATGTCGTTCCCGTTCACGATGAGCAGTCCGTCCTCGCAACCGAAAGCGAGGACTCCGTCGGCGCCGGCGGCCTCACCGTGCACACCCGGGCACTGGTCGTTACGCACGATCTCCTTGCGCTCGGGGTCGAGGATCGCAATCCCGCTGCGCGAGTCCTCGTTTCCGACGGTGACGACGACCGTGCCGTCCTCACGGAACACCGCGACCCCGTGGTGCGGCTCGGGAAGTGTGAACGAGGTCGACGCCGGGTTGCCGCGCAGGAGCTCGGCGGGCTCGACGATGTCGACCTGGCCCGTGCCGTCGGTGAAGAGGGCGATCCGGGAGTCGTGCGGCACAACGTGTCCCGGCTCTTCACCGCCGAACGTCATGTCGGTGAGGGCCGGTGTCGTCGTGTAGTAGTGACCATGGTCGCCGTGTTGACGCGTCCAGGTACCCATGTCGAGAACCCGGAACCCGTCCGACTCCGAGACGAACAC